>Ga0247735_1000028_pt1 | contig 139946 bp, 120 predicted proteins | sample UWRJL178409R2_FD_180934 | JGI IMG/M metagenome (GOLD analysis project Ga0247735, IMG submission 180934) | Plant litter microbial communities from Arlington Agricultural Research Station in Wisconsin, United States - UWRJ-L178-409R-2 | ecosystem: Environmental > Terrestrial > Plant litter >... | reverse complement strand
CCAGTTCTTCCGTGCTCAGTTGCGCCAGCTTGTTGTACGCACCGCGAATCTTGAAGGAGAACACTGGCTGCAGGTCTTCACGCTTGAGCAACACCTGATTGCCCAGCCGCTCGGACAACTGACGAGCGCCTTGCAGCGGGGTTTCCACGGCGATGTCGTAGACGCGGGAGGTGAGGATCTTGCGGGCGTAATGATTGAGCAGATCGGTCATCGCGTCGTCCCCGTATTGTGGGTGACGATGCGTTGATTGTTGCAGGCGACGAGGGCGGCTTGAATGTTGATCATGTCTGACTCCTGGTTTTTGTGGTTTGGCCCAGGAGACAGAAAAAACCCGCCTCTAGGGCGGGTTGGGTGCACGCGTCGGCTAACCCGCCATGACTGGAATGGCGGAATAATAATCTGGCCGAAGACGTGCTGATTTGAGTTCATGACGCGAAGACTATTTCGGTTGCGCAGGGCAAGTCAAGCCACTAAATCGCACTCAGCGCGCCACGTATCTTTAACCAGCGAGACATTTTTCCGTCACCTTGGCACTTTATGGTGAAGGCCATGGTCAGTGAATCACGTCATTTAAAGAACAGCCAAGAGGGCACGCGTTATGGACGACTACCAAGAAGAACTGCTGGAATATCAAGCTTTTGAATTTGACCCGCTGGAGCCGGCGGATGATGCGACTGAGTTGTGAGATATCTGTAGGAGCGAGCTTGCTCGCGATGGCGGTGGTTAAATCGAGAAACTATCGTCTGACCTGACGCTATCGCGAGCAAGCTCGCTCCTACAGTTTCTAGGTTTACTGCGACAGACGCTGCCCACGCCGGAACTCCCCCGGCGTCTGGTCGCTCCAGCGTTTGAAGGCGCGTTGAAAGGCTTCGGCTGAAGCGAAGCCAAGCAGGTAGGCAATCTCCCCGAACGCCAGTTCAGTATCCCGAATGTAGGTCATGGCCAGATCCCGGCGGGTGTCGTTGAGGATGCTGCGAAACCCCGTGCCTTCCTCGGCCAGCTTGCGGCGCAACGTCCAGGCCGGCAGCTTGAGTCTGGCGGCAATTTCCTCAAGATCCGGTTCCCGTCCCCCATTCAGCAGCGGACCCAGTAGCCGGGTGATGCGTTCGCGCAGGCTGCGGGTACGGGTCAGTTGTTCAAGTTCTTTTTCACAGAGTTGCAGCAGGTGCTGCCAGGTGCTTGGGCAATGCTGCGGATTGCGCAGTCTGAGTGCTGTCTGATCGAGTCTGAGTTGATTGGCGCCTGCGGCAAAAACAACGGGCTGCACGCTTAAGCCGCTGTAATGGGCGGCATAGTCTGGCGTATCGAATTCGATCTCGATGCGCTGCGCCTTGATCTCTACGCCACTCAGGGTCGACAGCTGTTGCAGCCAGCTGGCGAAAATCGAGTCCACCACAAACCGGTTGTAGCCGTTGTAAGGGCTGATGGAATAGAAACGCAGCCAGGCACCGTCGGCATCTTCGTGAAAGGACGACTGCCCACGATAATTGGAACCGTACAGCGCTTCGAAACGAATCAGGGTCCTGGCTGCCTCTCGCATGGTCGGAGCCTGTCCGGCCGTAACGCCCGCCAGACCCGCCTGGCTGATCCGGCTCACCTGACCCATGCGTAAACCTAATGCGGGCTGCCCTGTGAGCTGAATGGCCGCGTGACCCAGGCGCATATAGCGGGGTATCGACAGTCGTCCGCCAGCTTCAGCCAGCCACGCAGCATTCAGCCCGTATTGCGCCAACAGAGGCGCGGGATCGTGGCCGTAACTGCGCACGGCGTCCGCCAGATTCTGCACAAAGCCGGTAGACAGATCACCCAGGCGTGTCGGTGAGGGGCTCATGGTCACAACCAGATGTTGATCAGGCGTGCGCCACGATGGGCTTTATCGTCGGCCAGTGGCTCGACGATGTGCTGGCCGTCGCGGCTGGCGAAACTGTGGCCCGAACTGCCTTGATCCCAGAGTTGGCCACGCATGAACACACTGATCCCGGCCCGAGCCGTGCTGATAGGTGCCTGACTGGTCAGGGTCAGGCGCTGCCAGGCTTCGCCTTCACTGACATCAGCGGGAGCGTCGGTTTTGGCGGCGATATCAGGTGTCCGATAGCCACGCCACGGACGCGCCCAGTTATCCGCGCCGATGACGAAGGCAGGCACTGCAATGAGCTCGGCACCTTTGGCATTGAGGCTGGCATAGTTGCCTGGGTACCAGCTGTCACTGCCGATCAGAATGCCGAGCCGCCCGGCTGGCGTGTCGAACACGTTCAACTCGGTGTCGCCAGCGGCATGAATGTAGTTGCGTTGGTAGGCATTGGGAAACAACTGCCGCTGGGGCTGGCCGATGGGCAGACCATCACTGCCGAAGGTCACGCTGCTGTTGTATAACGGCCCGTTGCCGGTTATCAGCCGCCCGCCCTCGATGCTCGGCTCGGGCAGCACGATGGAGCCTGCTACCAGAGTGACGCCGAATTCCTTGGCGAGCCCGCCAAACAGGGTTTGGTAATCCGCAGCCATGCCCGCTGCCTTCATGCGCAAATGGGCATCGTCGAGTCGGTTGTTGCCCCTGGCCTGAATCATCGCCGCAAGGAACTTGAGTGGGTTGCTGGCCGACACCCAGGTCATGGCTTCGTCGATGGTAGTGGCCTCGTAGACCTGGTTCTTTTCACCGCTGGCAAACAACCAGGTGCCTACATGCTCGGGCAATACCACGAGGGTTCGGCTGTTGATCAGCCCCTGGTCCCGAGCCTGTTGCAGATAGGCCGCCAGTTTGCGGTGCAGGCGGGCGGTGCTCTGGTAGTCGGCAGGAAACAGTTCGGGCTGGATCCCCAGCATATTGCCGCGCTCACTGGGCTGACCTTCATCGACCGCCAGTTGGATGCGTAAGTCAGACAGGTAATGACCCACAGGACGCTGTTCGGTCCAGATGCCATAGCCGGCGAGTGCAACGATCAGCCCAAGGCCGAAGACGATAGTGAAGAATGTACGCATAGAGGATTTGGAGGGCTGGCGGTTCCGAGTTGTGGGACACAAGTGAAGTGCGCCCGAGCGTACGGGAAAACAACGGGTTAACGAACTTTTTTATTGGTTTTCATTTTCCATATCAACACAGAACTGTAGGAGCGCGCTTGCCCGCGATTGGATTTCAAGGCGACACATTTCGTCGACTGTAATCACGTCATCGCGGGCAAGCGCGCTCCTACAGGCGCAAGCGTTGGCAAATTGACAGCTTTACCTCAAATCAAACCGATCCAGATTCATCACCTTGTCCCACACCTCGACAAACCTCTGCACAAAGGTCTCCTTCGCATCGACGCTGGCATATACCTCGGCCAGAGCCCGCAACTGGGCATGTGAGCCGAATACCAGGTCGACACGCGTACCGGTCCATTTCACTGCGCCGGTCTTGCGATCGCGACCTTCGAATTCCTCTTTGGCGTCAGAAACCGCTTTCCATTCGGTGTTCATGTCCAGCAGATTGACGAAGAAATCATTGCTCAGCGTCTCGGGGCGCTCGGTGAAGACGCCATGCCGGGTTTGTCCGACGTTGGTATTGAGCACCCGCAGACCACCCAGCAGCACGGTCATCTCGGGCGCGGTCAACGTCAGCAATTGAGCTTTGTCGATCAGCCAGGCTTCGGCAGAAACACCGTGGCGACCCTTGAGGTAATTGCGGAAACCGTCGGCAATGGGCTCAAGAAAGCTGAACGACTCCACATCGGTCTGTTCCTGCGAGGCGTCCATGCGCCCTGGCGTGAACGGCACGGTGATGGAGTGGCCGGCATTCTTTGCCGCCTGTTCGACACCGGCGCAACCGGCCAGAACAATCAGATCAGCCAGGGAGATTTTCTTGCCGCCAGCTTGGCTACCGTTAAATGCCTGCTGAATACCTTCGAGGGTTTGCAGCACGCTGGCCAGCTGCTCTGGCTGGTTGGCCTGCCAGAACTTCTGTGGCGCCAGACGCAACCGCCCTCCATTGGCGCCGCCGCGTTTGTCCGATCCGCGGAACGTCGAGGCTGCCGCCCAGGCAGTTGACACCAGTTGCGACACTGAAAGGCCTGACTCAAGGATTTTGCTCTTCAGGGCGGCGATATCGCCGTCATTGACCAGCGCGTGATCCACGTCTGGAATCGGGTCTTGCCAGATCAGTTCCTCACTGGGCATTTCCGGACCGAGATAGCGTGACAGTGGGCCCATGTCCCGGTGCGTCAGCTTGAACCAGGCGCGGGCGAACGCGTCAGTCAGTTGGTCGGGGTTCTCCAGGAAGCGCCGGGAAATCGCTTCATAAGCCGGGTCAAACCGTAGGGCCAGGTCCGACGTCAGCATGGTCGGTGCGTGTCGTTTCGATGGATCGTGGGCATCGGGAATCATCCCTGCGCCGGCCCCGTCTTTGGGCCGCCATTGATGGGCTCCGGCCGGGCTTTTGCTCAGCTCCCATTCAAAACCGAACAGGTTCTCCAGATAGTTGTTGCTCCAACGGGTAGGGGTCGTAGTCCAGGTGACTTCCAGACCGCTGGTAATGGTGTCCGGGCCCTTGCCGGAGCCAAAGCTGTTTTTCCAGCCCAGGCCTTGCTGCTCGATGTCGGCGGCTTCAGGTTCGGCGCCGACGTTGTCTGCGGGTCCCGCCCCATGGGTCTTGCCAAAGGCGTGGCCGCCCGCGATCAACGCCACGGTTTCTTCGTCGTTCATGGCCATGCGTCCGAACGTCTCGCGGATGTCTTTGGCCGACGCGACGGGGTCGGGATTACCATCCGGGCCTTCCGGGTTGACGTAAATCAGGCCCATTTGTACGGCGGCAAGTGGGTTTTCCAGATTACGTCCCTGGTCGGTACGACTCTCCTCGGTGCCGTGCTTGTCCGGCTCTGCCACCAAAACGCCTTCGCCCGGCGGCTGCGCTTCCTTACCGTAACGGGTGTCGCCGCCCAGCCAGGTTTTCTCCGAACCCCAGTAAACCGCTTCGTCTGGCTCCCAGACATCGGCACGGCCACCTGAGAAACCGAAAGGTTGGAAACCCATGGATTCCAGCGCGACATTACCGGTCAGTACGATCAGGTCGGCCCAGGAGATTTTTTGTCCATACTTCTGTTTAACCGGCCAGATCAGCCGCCGGGCTTTATCCAGACTGACGTTGTCCGGCCAACTATTGAGCGGAGCGAAGCGCTGTTGACCGGCTCCCGCGCCGCCACGCCCGTCAGCGGTGCGGTAGGTGCCAGCACTGTGCCAGGCCATGCGAATGAACAGGGGACCATAGTGACCAAAGTCTGCTGGCCACCAATCCTGCGACTCGGTCATCAACGCCCGCAGGTCCTGTTTTACAGCTTCGAAGTCCAGACTTTTGAAGGCTTCGGCGTAATTGAAGCTCTCGCCCATCGGGTCGGACAGCGGTGAGTGTTGATGCAGGATTTTCAGATTCAGCTGGTTGGGCCACCAGTCACGGTTCGTGGTGCCGCCACCCGCCGCTTGGCTGAACGGGCATTTTCCTTCTGTTGCCATGGTGTTTACCTCTGGTCGTTGTATCCAACTATCCGACCCGCTCAGGCTTGCGGGTTGTGATGAGTCAAAGGGCGCAGGCTGAGCCTCGACCGGATCGATCTTATTGTGGGCCCACGTGCACCAGCGCCAGATCAAGCCTAGTCGACGTCCAAAAGTCGGCCAATACAGAGAGACTAAGGGCTTGATAGGTAAAACCGGTTGCGCGCTATGATCATTAACTTGTCATCTACGGTCATTGAGCGCGACGTGCTGGCTCTTTACTGTGGCGCAATGAACGGGCCGACAGGGCCTGAATAATCGACGGGTGCCCAAGGCATCCGCATCCCGTGATCCTGCTTGATGGAGTTCTTATGGCCGCCGCCCCTTACCCGCACCTGCTTGCCCCGCTTGATCTGGGCTTTACCACCTTGCGCAACCGCACGCTGATGGGCTCGATGCACACCGGTCTGGAGGAAAAGCCGGGTGGCTTCGAACGCATGGCGGTGTATTTTGCCGAGCGGGCCCGGGGCGGCGTCGGCTTGATGGTGACCGGCGGCATCGCTCCCAATGAAGAAGGCGGCGTTTACGGCGGGGCGGCAAAGCTGACCACGACTGAAGAGGCCGATCACCATCGCGTGGTCACCCAGGCGGTGCATGAGGCGGGCGGCAAGATCTGCCTGCAGATCCTGCATGCCGGGCGCTATGCCTACAGCAAGAACCAGGTCGCCCCCAGTGCCATTCAAGCGCCGATCAACCCGTTCAAGCCGCGGGAGCTGGACGAAGAAGGGATCGAGAAACAGATCGCCGATTTCGTGACCTGCGCAACTCTGGCACAAAGCGCGGGATACGACGGCGTCGAGATCATGGGCTCCGAAGGCTACTTCATCAATCAGTTCCTCGCCGCCCACACCAATCACCGCACCGACCGCTGGGGCGGCAGTTACGAAAACCGCATGCGCCTGCCAGTTGAAATCGTGCGTCGAGTGCGTGAAGCGGTTGGCCCGAAGTTCATCATCATCTTCCGCCTGTCGATGCTGGATCTGGTGGAAGGCGGCAGCAGTTGGGAAGAGATCGTTCAGTTGGCCAAAGCCATTGAACAGGCGGGTGCGACCCTCATCAATACCGGCATCGGCTGGCACGAAGCGCGGATCCCGACCATCGCCACCAAGGTGCCGCGCGCAGCCTTCAGTAAGGTCACAGCCAAATTGCGTGGCTCGGTGGCTATCCCGCTGATCACCACCAACCGCATCAATACACCGGAAATCGCCGAGCAGATCCTCAGTGAAGGCGACGCGGACATGGTGTCCATGGCGCGACCTTTCCTGGCCGACCCGGAGTTCGTCAACAAGGCCGCCGCCGGGCGCAGCGATGAAATCAACACATGCATCGGCTGCAATCAGGCGTGTCTAGACCATACGTTCGGCGGCAAGTTGACCAGTTGCCTGGTCAACCCAAGGGCTTGCCACGAAACCGAGCTCAACTACATTCCCACCCGGCAGAGCAAGAAAATCGCCGTGATCGGTGCTGGCCCAGCAGGTCTGGCGGCGGCTACCGTGGCGGCCGAGCGGGGGCACCAGGTGACGCTGTTCGATTCGGCCAGCGAAATCGGTGGCCAGTTCAACATCGCCAAGCGGGTACCGGGCAAAGAGGAGTTCTTCGAAACCCTGCGTTATTTCGGCCGCAAGCTGCAGACCACGGGCGTTGATGTACGCCTCAATACCCGAGTGGCGGTGCAGGATTTGCTCGGCGCAGGCTACGACGAGGTGATCCTCGCCACGGGCATTGCGCCACGCACCCCGGCGATTCCGGGTATCGATAACCCCAAGGTGTTGAGCTATCTGGATGTGATTCTCGGACGCAAGCCGGTAGGCCACAGCGTTGCCGTGATCGGCGCGGGCGGGATCGGCTTCGACGTCTCGGAGTTCTTGGTTCATCAGGGCGTCTCCACCAGCCTGGATCGCACTGCCTTCTGGAAAGAGTGGGGCATTGATACCACCCTTCAAGCACGCGGCGGGGTCGTAGGCATCAAGCCGGAGCTGCATGCGCCGGCGCGTCAGGTATTTCTGTTGCAGCGCAAGGCTTCCAAAGTCGGCGACGGCCTGGGCAAGACTACCGGCTGGATTCACCGCACGGGCCTGAAGAACAAACAGGTGCAGATGCTCAACAGCGTCGAGTACCTGAAAATCGACGACGCGGGCCTGCATATCCGCATTGGCGAGGGCGAAGAGAAACTGCTGCCCGTGGACAATATAGTGATCTGCGCCGGACAGGACCCATTGCGCGAGTTGTATGACGGGCTGCTCGAAGCAGGGCAGTCGGTTCACCTGATCGGCGGCGCCGACGTGGCGGCTGAGCTGGATGCCAAGCGTGCGATCGATCAGGGCTCGCGGTTGGCGGCGGGGTTGTAAGCTGCACTTCTCTGTTGGAGCGAGGCTTGCCCGCGAACCGGTCACTCCGGTTTCATAAGCACTCCGCGTTATCGTTCTTCGCGGGCAAGCCTCGCTCCAACAGAAGTAAGCCAATGCTAAACTTCCGCCCTTTCCCAAGCGGCCCAATCCTGTGTCTGTACCCCCAATCCACTGGCAACCCAGCGCTCCCCTTGAACGGCTGAATCTTCACTGGCTCGCAAGGGCCCGGGTTGAGGTGGCAGTGCTGCGGCTGGACCTGATCGATCCGCTGATCAGTGGCAACAAGTGGTTCAAGCTGGCCCATCATCTGGCAGCGGCCAGCGAGGCCGGGGCTCAAGGCGTGATCAGCCTCGGTGGTGCGCATTCCAATCACCTGCATGCCTTGGCGGCAGCGGGTAAGCGTTTCGGTTTTGCCACCGTCGGGCTGCTGCGCGGCCACGCTGTAGAAACGCCAACCACTGAAGACTTGCAGGCGTTCGGCATGCAGTTGCACTGGCTGGGCTACAGCGGCTATCGGGCCCGGCATGAACCTGATTTCTGGGAGCCCTGGCTGACGCAATATCCGGATTTCTATCCGATCCCTGAAGGTGGCGGCGGCCTGCCCGGTGCGCTGGGCTGTGTCGGCTTGAGGGTCATGGTCATCGATCAGTTGAGCAGCCTGGATTGGGACGACTACCACGGCTGGTGGCTGGCTGCGGGAACTGGCACTACGCTGGCAGGGCTGGTGCTGGCAGAGGCGGGTGAGCGTGAAGTGTATGGCGCAATGGCCGTGCCGGATGATCATGGGGTGGCGCAGAATGTGGCGCAAATTGTTGTGGCTTGTTGGAGCGAGGCTCGCCCGCGAAGAACGATAACTCGGTGTGCCTGTTGCACTGCGCAGACCTATTCGCGGGCAAGCCTCGCTCCAACAGGGTTTGCGTATGGCTATGAACTCATCAACGCCAGTCGCGGCGGCTTTGCTAAAACTGATCCCGCCTTGCTGGATTTCATCGCCACCAGCGAAGCGCAAAGCGGTATCTCCCTCGAACCGCTTTACACCGGTAAAGCGTTGATGGCTCTGCATGATGAAGTGGTTGCAGGGCGATTTCCTCCGGGGACCCGGCTGATCTTCGTGCATACCGGCGGTTTGCAAGGTCGGCGCGCGATGGGGTTGTAAAGCGCTGATGTAGAGCGGGTGGCATGAATCATGCGCAATCGTTTGACGGTAAGTCGGTCCTGACTATGTGGATGACACTTTCAGAGTGAGCCATAGCCGCGACTGTCCTGATAATCGATAGCTTCCTGATGAAATGTCGAGGTCCAGCATGACAAGCACGGCTACAGAGCAGGTCAGCCCCAAAACCCTGAGAAAAGTGATTGTCGCCGCTGCCATCGGTAATTTCGTCGAATGGTTCGACTTCGCGGTCTATGGCTTTCTGGCGACGACCATCGCCCAGCAATTTTTCCCCAGCGGCGATGCCAGTGCAGCCTTGCTGAAAACCTTCGCGGTGTTTGCCGTGGCGTTCGCCTTTCGGCCGCTGGGCGGGATTTTCTTCGGCATGCTGGGCGACAGAATTGGTCGCAAACGTACGCTTGCGATGACCATCCTGTTGATGGCTGGCGCGACAACCCTGATCGGGCTGCTGCCCACTTACGCGGCAATTGGTGTCATGGCTCCGATTCTCCTGACCCTGATCCGCTGCGCCCAGGGCTTTTCAGCTGGGGGCGAATACGCCGGGGCCTGTGCCTATCTGATGGAGCACGCGCCCAGCGACAAGCGCGCCTGGTATGGCAGCTTCGTCCCTGTTTCGACCTTTTCTGCCTTCGCGGCGGCAGCGGTGGTGGCTTATGCGCTCGAAGCGTCATTGTCGGCCGAAGCCATGGGCAGTTGGGGCTGGCGTCTGCCGTTCCTGATTGCTGCGCCGTTGGGGCTTGTTGGCTTGTATCTGCGCTGGAAACTGGATGAAACCCCGGCGTTCCAGGCGGTGACACAAGAGCACGCGGTGGCCCATTCGCCCCTCAAGGAAACCCTGCGCAACCATGGCGCGGCGATCTGTTGCCTGGGCGCATTCGTGTCGCTGACGGCGTTGTCCTTCTATATGTTTACCACTTACTTTGCGACCTACCTGCAAGTGGCTGGCGGATTGAGCCGTGCGACCGCGCTGCTGGTATCGCTGATTGCATTGATCTTTGCCGCCGCTATCTGCCCGCTGGCCGGTTTGTATTCGGACAAGGTGGGCCGGCGAGCAACGGTCATGACCGCCTGCGCATTGCTGATCGTGGTGGTTTTTCCATCGTTCCTGATGGCCAGCTCCGGCTCGTTTGCCGCGTCCATTGTCGGAGTGATGCTGCTGGCGGTTGGCGCGGTGTTGTGTGGCGTGGTGACGGCAGCGCTGCTGTCGGAAACCTTCCCGACTCGCACGCGCTACACCGCCTCAGCGATCACTTACAACATGGCCTACACCATCTTTGGCGGCACCGCGCCGCTGGTGGCTACCTGGCTGATCAGCACCACTGGCAGCAACCTCTCGCCAGCGTTCTACCTGATCGCCGTGGCACTGCTGGCGTTGGCCGGTGGCCTGGCGCTGCCCGAGACATCGCGGATTTCCCTGCATGATGTTTCGACGGGGGAGAAGGGTGCGGGTGTGAGTGCGGCTGCCTGATGCTGAATTTGGTAATGCGATTCATGTGGGAGCGGTGCTTGCCCGCGATGAGGCTGGACTCGGTTCACTGGAGACCGCAGAGCCCTCATCGCAGGCAAGCACCGTTCCCACAAAGTGATCCAGTTCATCCCGACAATGATTCCCTGCAACAAAATGTAGCGGCAGTGCCCCCAAAAGTGGCACATTGGCAGGCCTTGTGCCGCTGACATATCTTGCAATGACTGGGTCGTGGCACATCCAATAGCCTCGCGGATGAATTCCATGGCCGTCAGCAATCCTCCTGCAACTGCAATTCCCACTGCCGCTCCTTCAAGTCCTTCAAGCCCGTTGGTCATGCGCATCATCGGCGCCGTGGCCCTGGCGCATCTGGTCAACGACCTGATTCAGGCGGTGCTGCCCTCGATCTATCCGCTGCTCAAGGAAAGTTACGGGCTGACCTTTACTCAGGTCGGGCTGATTACCCTGACGTTTCAGATCACCGCTTCGTTGCTGCAACCCTGGGTGGGTTATTACACTGACCGCCACCCGAATCCTCTGGTCTTGCCGGTAGGCTCGCTGTGCACCCTGATTGGCATTCTGATGCTGGCGGTGGTGGGCAGTTTTCCGATGATTCTGCTGGCCTCTGCCCTGATCGGCATCGGTTCTTCGACCTTCCACCCTGAAGCCTCGCGCATTGCCCGGCTGGCCTCCGGCGGACGGTTTGGCCTGGCGCAATCGACGTTTCAAGTGGGCGGCAACACCGGGTCAGCGTTCGGTCCATTACTGGCGGCCGCGATCATCATTCCGTTCGGTCAAGGCCATGTAGCCTTGTTCGGCCTGGTGGCGCTGTTTTCCGTGGGTTTGCTGTACGCCATCAGCCGCTGGTATCGCAGCCACTTGACTCTTTTCAAGCTCAAACAGGGGCAGGCGGCAAGTCATGGCCTGTCAAAAGGCCGGGTGACCGCTGCACTGGTAGTGCTGGCCTTCCTGATCTTCTCCAAGTTCTTCTACATGTCGAGCATCACCAGCTACTTCACCTTCTACCTGATCGAGAAATTCGATCTGCCGGTGGCAACTTCGCAGCTGTATCTGTTCCTGTTCCTCGGCGCCGTTGCTGCAGGTACCTTCTTTGGCGGGCCAATCGGCGACCGGATTGGCCGCAAGGCGGTGATCTGGTTCTCGATTCTTGGCGCTGCGCCATTCACCCTTGCGCTGCCCTATGCGGACCTGTTCTGGACTGGCGTGTTGAGCGTGATCATCGGCTTCATCCTGGCCTCGGCGTTTTCCGCCATCGTGGTTTACGCCCAGGAACTGGTGCCCGGTAACGTAGGTATGATCGCGGGCATTTTCTTCGGCCTGATGTTCGGCTTCGGTGGCATCGGCGCAGCCTTGCTCGGCTACCTGGCTGACAGCCACGGCATCCTGTTCGTCTACAACCTGTGTTCGTATCTGCCCTTGCTGGGGATTCTGGCGATTCTGTTGCCACGCACCAAAAAAGCGGCCTGATCTTTAAAGCGACGCGGCGGGCAGTGCGACCGATTGAGTCGCATTGCTCGTATCGCCGAGCCGGGGCCAGAGGTCGGATACCAGAAATACCCGCTCGGCTTCCTCCCACTCGCCCTCATTATTTTGAATCAGGCGTACCAACAGCTGCGCCGGCGCCATCGGGTTGAGCTGGGCCAGCCATTCGTCCAGTTGCGCAATGCTCCAGGCCTGAGCGTAATGAGCCGGCGCCAGCCAGGCGTGGCGGGGCAATAACTGCCAGCGTCCGGCTGGGCGTTGCGCAGCGAACTCGTACCAGTCCTTCTGATGCAACCAGCTGCCGCGCAGATGTTGTGCGTGCGCACCTTTCGGCGGTTGCGCCTGCCCTGGCCATGGGTACAGCAAGTAGCCCCCCAGCCACAGTTCGGCGCTGAGGCTGGAAATGCCCAGCTGGGCGAGGGCTTCGTGGCTTTCCGGTCGTGATGAAATCGGTAATTGGTGCTGGCTCAAATGCGCGAGTTTGCGGTCCAGACGATCATGACAACCCGGGCCCAGCCATTGCGCCGGATCGCTGCCGTCGCCCTGTTGCGGCCCCAGATAGAGCTTGATCGCCAGTTCCACGTGGTGCATGCCTTCGGCATCGCGCAGCAACATGTCCAGCTCCCCCAGCGTTTGCCCGGCCACCCGGATCTGCAGATTGGCGGCGAGCATCTCCACGCCGGGTGCCCGGTGTGCGGCAAATTGCCAGAGACGTTCGTAATACAGCCCCAGCCGCCGGGTGGCACCCTGGGCAAGCCAATGGTCCAGACTGCTGCTGTCGTGATCCAGACTTAACAGAAAGTCCGCCAGTTGCTCCGGTTTGGCGACCCATCCGCTGGCCGACAACGGATGACGCTGGGGCCATGGCGTTTCGCCGAGCATCGGCGGCGCAAGAATCACCCACGCCAGATCCCGCACTTGCGGCGTGCGTAACAGGCGGGGCAGGTGGGTCAGGCTGGGGAATAGGGTCATGGTCGGAGAATAGCGGAATTGGCGGGTGGCGATACCCCTGTGGCAACCAAGGTGTTGACGAGACCTTGGGCGTGCGTGTTCAGATCTGACGTGTCGCGAACAAGTTTGCTCCTACATGTCGGCCCACTAGAAGCTACGGAGGTTGTAGGAAAATAAACATAAAATCTGAGAGCGTGTTTATTTTTATAAATAGTGTTGACACGTGTTATCCATACTGATTACTTCCAGGGTGTTCGGTCACTAAACGGCCGTAACCAGAATTCGCGTGGCGGATCAACAAACACTAATTAATATACACAGCCATCACGGCTGGGCACTTCGATGCCCAGAGGATGAGGGCTGTTGATAAAAGGATATTCCAATGAAGAATATGACATCCAGAAAAACTGCGTTATATATTGCTATTGCCTTGGTTGCACTGAGTGGTGGGGTTAGTGCTGTACAGGCTGATATGCAACAGGCACCCACAGCGGGGTCCAACAGTAGTATCACAGCGGCAGTAGAATTGGCCGATAAGATGCAGACCGTAACCGGCAGCTTTGAAGGACAGCCTGTGGGCCACTTCTATCACTACAGTTTCAAGGCGCTACGTGGGCAGAATGTGCTGTTCAAGTATGAAGCGGCCACGCCTTCGGTCAAGTACGAATATAAGGAGAATGATCGATGGTTTACACTCACCAGTCCCTATATCTTTCATGGTCTGGCGGCCGGTGACGAAGTCATGATCCGAGTATCAAAACTCGCAACGGCGGCGGCGAATGCCTCATTTGAATTCCGAATGGGCTCCGCTCCGTATACTGCTGTCGCCGACGTGATTACTACCGATGCTCAGCATCTACGGCACTTCGGAAATGCCTTTCAGGCTTTTCGTACGCTCGATTGGTCAGTCGCCTTGCGGGACTCGACCGGGCATCCAGTGGAAGGGGCCAAGACTCGTTTGAATATCGATATCAAAGTCAAGATCAATGACAAGATCAATGGGGACATTGTAGGAGACATCACCACCGATGCCGAAGGCAAAGGCTCAACCACTATCAAGCTTCCCGGTTGTCAGCCGGCAATCTGGTCACCCGTGTATACGAGGCCAATTGGACCCTTTCAATACCGGTGGGTGCTCCGTTACAACACGCATCGGCTCACGAGCACGATTGAGAACAATCCTACTGGACCTCACTGGAAGGAAACCGGGCTAGACAACGTGTTTGGCCATGTCTGCCAAGAGTGGTTAGTCGGCTAATGCTTTAGATTGAACGGCCCGACGCATTGATAAATACGTCGGGTCTCAGTCGCGGGGTTAATCGACCGGGGCGTTCTTAGCCTCAGCTTCGGCTTTGGCTTTGGCCGCAGCCATTTCCTCCAATATTTTGTCGCCGTTGGCCTCTAGCTGTTCCCGCCAAGAGTATCCGCTCCCGGGCTTGCTATTTGGATTGTGCAGCAGCAAACCATAATCAATAAACTTCCCGATATCTTTCAGGGTAATGAATTCGGCATATTGAGTGAGATCTGAATGTGTTTTATGTACGCCTCCGCCATTTTTGGGCCTCATTCCGTTGTCGACTTTGCACAGCGCCACGATGTAGTCCGCGTGCCCTAAGGTCATTTCCTTCAGGTCATCGAAGCCATTTAGCCAGCCATTGAGTTGCTCTCTTTCCTGATCATTTAATTCTTCCGTGGAAGTTGCTTCAAGATTACCCAACTCGTTAATCGCAAAGCCAAATCTTTTCGTGGCCAGCTCAGGATTCGAGATCGCCAACTGATCCTTGAAGTCGCCAAATTTGTCCTGTATCTGCTGGAGCTTGATTTGAGCCTGGCTTTCCAGGCACCAAATTCCACGTTGGTCATAGTCACGCATGTCGAGAGCGATACCCAATGCCAAGACTTTGTCATCCAACGTGGATTCATAAGTAAATCGCCCCTCTTTATCAATTTGATAACTCACCATCCCCTCGGTGGCAAGCTTCCATTCATACTCAGCGCGGTCTGTTTCACTCAGGCTCCCGGCATCAGCATAGAGCTTCTGCCTCCCTCTTAAACTTTCCCAATATGTCGGCCTGTCCCAGTCCTGCAGCACTCTCCAGTTTGTGGGTGGCAATTGTTGTTTGTTGATATGCATATCATTCCCCAAAGTTGACGGATCAACTCTGTAGCGGCACCAGGCAAAAATAACTGACCTGCGTCCCAGGTAGGAATAGCCCGAAAGAATTGTGTGAAACAGACTACGCAGAGTCAGGCGGATATACCTGTGGCGCCGGCTTCAGATGGGACGTGGGCGTTTCGCTCAATCATTTTGTATGGGATTTCCCGGCCTCTTCCCGTCTAAAGCCGGTCCCAAGGATAGTCTGAGTGGCCGACATTCCATCTCCCAAAGGCCAGGCGCTGCGCCACACCCATTCACGCCGGGTTTGCCGCTACCCCAACCTTTCACCCATAATCCCTGTCTTTAAGCCGTATCGAACCCCGCAGGAGCCCCATGGAGCAATTTCGCAATATCGGCATCATCGGCCGCCTGGGCAGTGCTCAGGTGCTCGAGACCGTACGCCGACTCAAGAGATTCCTGCTGGAACGGCACCTGCACGTCATTCTGGAAGACACCATCGCCGAGGTGTTGCCCGGCCACGGCCTGCAAACCTCTTCACGCAAGATGCTCGGTGAAGTCTGTGACATGGTGATCGTGGTTGGCGGTGATGGCAGTTTGCTGGGCGCGGCACGGGCGCTGGCCAAACATAATGTGCCGGTGCTGGGCATCAACCGTGGCAGCCTGGGGTTTCTCACCGACATACGTCCGGACGAGCTGGAAGTCAAAGTCGCTGAGGTGCTGGACGGTCACTACCTGGTAGAGAACCGCTTCCTGCTTCAAGCCGAGGTTCGTCGTCACGGAGAAGCCATCGGTCAGGGCGATGCACTGAACGACGTGGTGCTGCATCCGGGCAAGTCGACGCGGATGATCGAGTTCGAGATTTATATCGATGGCCAGTTCGTCTGCAGCCAGAAGGCCGATGGCCTGATCGTTGCCACGCCAACCGGCTCCACCGCCTACGCGTTGTCTGCTGGCGGACCGATCATGCATCCCAAGCTGGACGCCATCGTGATCGTGCCGATGTACCCGCATACCTTGTCTGGCCGGCCGATTGTGGTTGACGGCAACAGTGAGCTGAAAATCGTGGTGTCCAAGGACATGACGATTTATCCCCAGGTCTCCTGCGACGGGCAGAACCATTTCACCTGCGCCCCTGGTGACACGATTACCGTCAGCAAGAAGCCGCAGAAGCTGCGTCTGATTCATCCTTTGGACCATAACTATTACGAAGTCTGTCGCACCAAGCTGGGCTGGGGTAGCCGACTTGGTGGTGGAGGCGACTGATGCTCGATCCCGCGCGTAGCTACGATCTGATCGGTGACGTGCATGGATGTGCCCATACGTTAGAGCAATTGCTCAGCGTGCTGGGTTATCGCTTTCAGGCTGGCGTCTGGCGTCATCCTGAGCGCATTGCGTTGTTCCTGGGCGATATCATCGACCGCGGCCCGCTGATCCGTGAGTCATTGCATATCGTGCGCGATATGGTGGCGGCAGGACATGCGCTGTGCATCATGGGCAACCACGAATTCAACGCGCTGGGCTGGGAAACCCCGGCCCTGCCTGAAAGCGGCAAGCAGTTCGTGCGTGAGCATTCGCTGCGTCACGCGAGACTGATTGGCGAGACCCTGACTCAATTCGAGCAATACCCGGCGGAGTGGAAGGAGTTCGTCAGCTGGTTCTATGAATTGCCGTTGTTCATCGATGCCGGACGTTTCCGGGTGGTGCATGCATGCTGGGATGCCAGCCTGATCACGCCTTTGCTCGGCATGCATGGCAGCGGCTGCATTGATCGCCATTTCGTCCAGGCATCGGCCGTTCAGGGCAGTTTTGCCTGTGCCGTATTCGACCGCCTGCTGCGCGGCACCGACTTGCGTTTGCCTCACGGCATGACCTTGACTGGCGGCGACGGCCTGACTCGGGAGTTCTTCCGCACCAAATTCTGGGAAGACGACCCGCAGACCTATGGTGACGTGGTCTTCCAGCCTGACGCGCTGCCTGAAGGCGTGGCCAAGACGCCGCTGTCCACCACTGAAAAAAATGCCTTGCTGCGTTACGGCGTCGACGAGCCGATGCTGTTCGTCGGCCATTACTGGCGCAGCGGCATACCTGCGCCAATTCGGCCGAATCTGGCCTGTCTGGATTACAGCGCCGTGCTCTACGGCAAACTGGTCGCCTACCGGCTGGACCAGGAAACCCGCATCGATCCGGCAAAATTCGTCTGGGTCGATGTCGAACGTCCCGAGGCTGTTTGATGAGTCCTGTTGCTGTATTACGTCTGCCGTTGACCACCGACCTGAGTGGTTTCGTCAGCCTGTTGAATCGTCTGCGCGTGCCCCATCGGGTCAGCGAAGAAGCCGGCGAGCAAGTGCTGTGGGTGCCGGATACGCCACGACTGGCCGACGACATTCGCGCGCTGTATCAGCAGTACCCCCAAGGTGATGAGCACTATCAGTTGCCGCCGGGTGAGCAGGGCAGTCCTGCGCCGCGTCCCGGCTTCGTTCAGCAACTGCGTGACAGCCCGGTCACCGCGTTGGTGCTGCTGGCCTGTCTGATCGTCGGCGGCATCACCCTGCTCGGCGATAACCTCGAGGCGGTGCGCTGGCTGACCTTTCTTGATTTTCAGGTGCGCGGCGAATACGCGACCTTCGTGCCGCTGGCCGACAGCCTGGCGTCCGGCCAGTGGTGGCGGATCGTCACGCCAATGCTGATCCACTTCGGCATCCTGCACCTGGCCATGAACGCTCTGTGGTACTGGGAGCTTGGGCGGCGCATCGAGTGGCGCCAGGGCGGGTTGCAGCTGTTGGGCCTGACCCTGTTGTTCAGCGCGGTTTCCAACTTCATTCAATATCAGTTCGGCGGTCCCAGCCTGTTTGGTGGTTTGTCCGGCGTGCTGTATGGCCTGCTCGGCCATTGCTGGATCTTTCAAATGCTCGCGCCCAACCCCATCTACCGTTTACCGCGTGGGGTTCTGGTGATGATGCTGGTCTGGCTGGCGTTGTGCCTGTCGGGGCTGGTCAGCATGCTCGGCTTTGGCGAAATCGCCAACGGCGCGCATGTGGGCGGTCTGATTATTGGTTGTGCAACAGGTCTGATCGGCGGGGCGATTGCCCGGGTCAGAGCGTAAAGTCTGCCGTCTGCTACTTATTCGAGAGTCAGGAGTGCTCCATGTCCTCTTTTGCTGAAATGATTGAAAACATCACCCCGGATATCTACGAGAGCCTGAAGCTGGCTGTGGAAATCGGTAAATGGTCCGATGGCCGCAAGCTGACTCAGGAGCAGCGTGAGTTGTCCCTGCAGGCGTTGATCGCCTGGGAAGTGCAGAACCTGCCGGAAGACCAGCGCACCGGTTACATGGGCCCGCAGGAATGCGCTTCCAAGTCCACCGTCGTGCCGAATATCCTGTTCAAGTCGGATGCTATCCATTGATTGAAATTGGTCGTGGTGCAGTCAACAAAATGTCAGCGCGCCTTGATACGCCGCTGGTGCAGTACGCGTTTCGGCTGGGTGACAGCGAGATCCCGGTCAACCCGCTGATTGGCAAAACGGTGCGTCTGGAGTTCCTTGGCGCAATTCATTGCAGTCATTGCGGGCGCAAGACCAAATCCAGCTACAGCCAGGGTTATTGCTACCCCTGCATGCTCAAGCTGGCGCAGTGCGATATCTGCATCATGAGCCCGGAAAAGTGCCACCACGAACACGGCACCTGCCGCGATCCGGCCTGGGGCGAGCAGTTCTGCATGACCGACCATGTGGTGTATCTGGCCAATTCGTCCGGCGTGAAAGTCGGTATCACCCGCGCCACTCAGTTGCCGACCCGCTGGCTGGATCAGGGTGCCAGCCAGGCCTTGCCGATCCTGCGGGTTGCGACACGCCAGCAGTCCGGTTTCGTCGAAGACCTGCTGCGCAGTCAGGTGGCCGACCGCACCAACTGGCGTGCCTTGCTAAAGGGCGATGCCGAGCCAGTGGATCTGGCCGCTATTCGTCAGCAATTGTTCGAGAGCTGTGGCGCAGGTCTGGCCGGCTTGCAAGAACGATTTGGCCTGCAAGCCATCCAAATGCTGCATGACGTCGAACCGATCGAGATCCGCTACCCCGTTGAGGCGTACCCGACCAAGATCGTCAGCTTCAATCTGGACAAGAATCCGATCGCCGAAGGCACATTGCTAGGGGTCAAGGGCCAGTACCTGATCTTCGATACCGGCGTGATCAATATTCGCAAATACACGGCTTATCAGCTCGCCGTGCATCAGTAAGAGGACTCATCATGCGCACCGAACAACCGCAAATGATCTACCTGAAGGATTATCAGGCTCCCGAGTACCTCATAGACGAAACGCACCTGACGTTTGAGCTGTTCGATGACCATTCGCTGGTCCACGCGCAGTTGGTGATGCGCCGCAACCCGGCCCGTGGCGCGGGTTTGCCGCCGCTGGTGCTGGACGGCCAACTGCTGGAATTGTTGTCGGTGCAGCTCGATGATACCGAGCTGAGTGCCGCTGATTACCAGCTGACCCCGGACCACCTCACGTTGCATCCGCAAGCCGAGTCGTTCACGGTCGATACCAGCGTACGCATCCACCCGGAAACCAACACCGCGCTGGAAGGCCTGTACAAATCCAGCGGCATGTTCTGCACCCAGTGCGAGGCCGAAGGCTTCCGCAAGATCACCTATTACCTCGACCGCCCGGACGTGATGAGCAAGTTCACCACGACCCTGAGTGCCGACAAGCACAACTTCCCGGTCCTGCTCTCCAACGGCAACCCGATTGCCAGCGGTCCGGAAGACGATGGCCGGCACTGGGCGACCTGGGAAGACCCGTTCATGAAACCGGCGTACCTGTTCGCGCTGGTGGCGGGTGATCTGTGGTGCGTCGAAGACAAGTTCACCACCATGAGCCAGCGGGAAGTGACCCTGCGCATTTACGTCGAGCCGGAAAACATCGACAAGTGCCAGCACGCCATGACCAGCCTGCAGAAATCCATGCGCTGGGATGAAGAAACCTACGGTCGCGAGTACGACCTGGATATCTTCATGATCGTTGCGGTCAATGACTTCAACATGGGCGCCATGGAAAACAAGGGCCTGAACATCTTCAACTCCAGCGCTGTGCTGGCCCGTGCCGAGACCGCCACCGACGCCGCCCACCAACGAGTCGAGGCCATCGTCGCTCACGAATACTTTCACAACTGGTCGGGCAACCGGGTGACCTGCCGCGACTGGTTCCAGCTGTCGCTCAAGGAAGGCTTCACGGTATATCGCGACTCCGGTTTCTCGGCAGACATGAACTCGGCCACGGTCAAGCGCATTCAGGATGTCGCTTATCTGCGTACCCACCAGTTCGCTGAAGACGCAGGCCCCATGGCGCACGCGGTACGCCCGGACAGCTTCATCGAAATTTCCAACTTCTACACCCTGACCGTGTACGAAAAGGGCTCGGAAGTGGTCGGTATGATCCACACCCTGCTCGGCGCTGCTGGTTTCCGCAAGGGCAGTGATCTGTACTTCGAACGCCACGATGGGCAGGCCGTGACTTGTGATGACTTCATCAAGGCCATGGAAGACGCCAACGGCGTGGACCTGACTCAATTCAAGCGCTGGTACAGCCAGGCCGGTACTCCGCGTCTGGCGGTGAGCGAGTCCTACGACAGCGCGGCCAAGACCTACAGCCTGACCTTCCGCCAGAGCTGCCCGACCACACCGGGCCAGCCGGGCGACAGCAAAAAGCCGTTCGTGATCCCGGTGGAACTGGGCTTGCTGGATAAGCAGGGCGGCGAAATTGCTCTGCGTCTGCAAGGTGAAGCGGCAGCAGGCGGCACTACGCGGGTGATTTCGGTGACTGAAGCCGAGCAGACCTTTACCTTCGTCGACATCGCCGAACAGCCTTTGCCATCGCTGCTGCGCGGCTTCTCGGCGCCGGTGAAACTCAGCTTCCCGTATAACCGCGACCAGCTTATGTTCCTGATGCAGCATGACAGCGACGGCTTCAATCGCTGGGATGCGGGCCAGCAACTGTCGATTCAGGTCCTTCAGGAACTGATCGGCCAGTATCAGAAGGGCCAGCCTATGGTTCTGGATCAGCGTCTGGTCACCGCCTTGGGTACCGTTCTGGCGGATACCTCGCTGGATCAGGCCATGATCGCGGAAATGCTGTCGTTGCCGGGTGAGGCCTACCTGACCGAAATCAGCGAAGTGGCTGACGTCGACGCGATCCATGCTGCACGTGAGTTCGTGCGCAAGCAGCTTGCGGACAGTCTGTTCGATGGTCTGTGGGCCCGTTACACCGCTAATCGCCAAGTGTCCAAGGCCACGCCTTACGTGGCCGAAGCCGAACACTTCGCCCGCCGTGCGTTGCAGAACATCGCGTTGTCCTACCTGATGCTCAGCGAGAAACCTGAGGTGCTGGCCGCGACCATCGAGCAGTTCGATAGCGCTGACAACATGACCGAACGTCTTACCGCATTGGCAGTGTTGGTCAACTCGCCATTCACCGCTGAGAAAGACAAGGCGCTGGCAGTGTTTGCCGAAAACTTCAAAGACAACCCGCTGGTCATGGACCAATGGTTCAGCGTCCAGGCCGGCAGCCCGTTGCCGGGTGGTCTGGATCGGGTCAAAGCGTTGATGCAGCATCCTGCGTTCAACATCAAGAACCCGAACAAGGTGCGTGCGCTGATCGGTGCTTTCGCCGGCCAGAACCTGATCAACTTCCATGCAGCGGATGGCTCCGGCTATCGCTTCCTGGCGGATCTGGTAATCCAGCTCAACGGGTTCAACCCGCAGATCGCGTCCCGTCAATTGGCGCCGCTGACCCGCTGGCGTAAATACGACAGCGCCCGTCAGGCGTTGATGAAGGCCGAACTGGTGCGCATCCGGGATTCCGGTGAGCTGTCCAGTGACGTGTTCGAGGTGGTGAGCAAAAGCCTCGCCGAATAAAGCGACAGGTAATGCAGGGGCCTTCCGCGCACGCGGTAGGCCCTTTTTTTTGCATGGCGTTTTTGTAAGGGCTTTCCAGTGCCCCTCGTGGATATTTCATACAGATCTACTACGCGTTGTCTGGCAGAACCGTCCTGCAACAACCTTCATCCTTCCGGCCTCCGGTGCGCTGGCTTTCAATCGGTGCACCTATGACCCTGATCGAGGTGACGGATGTTGTTGAAATATGGACGCAAGACACTGCTTTTACTCACTGCACTTGGCCTGAGTGCGCTGGGACAGCAGGTATTGGCGGATGCCAAGGTGACCAATGAGCAGCGCTTGAAGGTGGGTGGCGTTGATTTGAGCATGGGGCTTGGGCTGTTGAATGGAAGATCCCAGGAAAAGGTCTACGACGATGGCGAAAAACTCAGCCAGCTGACCTGGGATATCAAACAAGTCCCCACCTTGCATCTCGGGCTGGCCTTCCACCCGCTGGACTGGCTGTCCTATGACTTGCGCGGCTGGACCCGGATCAGTGGCGGCAATAGTCATATGAAGGATTACGACTGGCTCAGTGATGAGGATGTCGGCTGGACCCATTACTCGGACCATCCGAAGACCCGCCTCAAGAACGCCTGGCAGGTTGAGTTCGCTGCCACCGCTTGGGCGCTCAAGCGTGAAGACCTTGCCCTTGGGGTGACGGCGGGTTATCAGCGCAGCCGATTTGACTGGGATTCCAAAGGCGGGGGCTATGTTTATTCGTCGGAGAATGGGTTTCGCGATCTTGAAGGAAATTTTCCCGGCGGGGAAAAAGCCATCAGCTACCAACAGACTTATGACACGCCATATCTCGGTCTCGTCGGGCTCTACAATCTGAAGAACTGGACCCTGGAAAGTCGGTTCAAATACAGCCAGTGGGTGAGGGCCCGGGATTTTGATACCCACCACATGCGTGACCTGACGTTCAGCGGCGACAACGGCAACACAGGCCGCATGCAAAGCCTTGCCCTGGGGCTGGCGTACAACGTCAATCCGCAGCTGTCTGTAAAAGCGGGCATCGATCATCAGGTCTATGCGTCGACCAAGGGCAGTACGCTGATCAAGCACGAGCCCAGCGGCCAGAGTTTCAAGACCGAACCGAAATCCAGCGCCCAGACCAACCGGACAACCATGACCACCCTGGCGGTTGCCTATCAGTTCTGACAATTGCAGGCCGGGTGCTCAAACCCGGCCTACACTGCCACGAGCTGATTCTGTAGGAGCTGCCGAAGGCTGCGAATGCGGTGTGTCTGACAGGCCGCCTTCATAGCCTTCGGCAGCTCCTACAGGTAATGACCTATCAACCACGCTGATAACCCACCAATCACAGCAGAGGGCTAGACCAAAGATGCAGCCGTGCTGACTGTCATGGCTTTCGAAAGCTGGATAGGATAGGTCTGCCTCCAGAACACCAAGCCTAGAGCGCCTGGCCGGGGTCGACCTCATAAAAATAAAATGGATAGGGGACGCTTAATGAGTGAGCCTGTAAATCGGCGCCCGCGATCCGGTGTGGGTTCGGTAGCCACGGCGTGTTCGCTATTGGCGACCATCACTGTGTCGTGGTTGAGCAGCCCTTTATATGCAGCCACTGCACCGGCTGACACCACCCAGTATTCCATCGAATCAGCCAAGTCCTCCCGAGGCCTGTTGCTGGACGTGGCGCACGCGGGCGCACGGCTGGTCGTGGTCGGTGATCGCGGACACATTCTGTATTCCGATGATCAGGGTAAAACCTGGACCCAGGCCAAGGTACCCAGCCGCCAGTTGCTGACCGCTGTGTTCTTTGTCGATGACAAGCATGGCTGGGCAGTGGGCCATGATGCGCAGATCCTCGCCAGCAGCGACGGCGGCGCTACCTGGATCAAGCAGTTCGAAGACCTCAAGCGTGAAGCGCCTCTGCTGGATGTCTGGTTCAAGGATGTCAGTCACGGTTTTGCCGTTGGCGCTTACGGCGCTTTGCTGGCAACCACCGATGGCGGCAAGGATTGGCAGGACGTCAGCGACCGACTCGATAACGAAGATCAGTACCACCTCAATGGCATCACTCAGGTGACTGACAGCGGCCTTTTTGTCGTGGGAGAGGCGGGGGCAATGTTCCGCTCGGCCGATGACGGGCAGACCTGGGAAAAGCTCGAAGGACCCTATCAAGGCTCGCTGTTTGGTGCGATCGGCACCGGCAAACCGGACACGCTGCTGGTATACGGCCTGCGGGGCAACCTGTTTCGCTCTACGGACTTTGGCGACAGCTGGACCCCTATTGAACTCAAGGGCGCGCGCGGCCCTCTTGAGTTCGGCCTGTCCAACGCCACGGTGCTGGATGATGGCTCGCTGGTGCTGGTGGGCAATGGCGGCAGCGTGATGCGCAGCACTGATGACGGCCAGACCTTCCAGGTCTACAACCGCCCCGACCGGATTTCGCTGTCCGGGGTAACAGCTGACGCGCAGGGCAATCTGATTCTGGTCGGTCAGGGGGGCGTGCGCGTCACCTCGCCGACGGGCGCCGAGTCGACCCAACAATAAGAACTACCAGGGCGGGGAAATTCCGGCATGAGCAATCTTCATGACACTCAGCAGCACAACGGCGACAAGGCGACTTTTCTTGAACGCCTGATCTTCAACAACCGACCGGCCGTGATCGTGATCTGCCTGCTGGTCAGCGTTTTCCTGTTCTGGCAGGCGACCCTGGTTCGGCCTTCCACCAGTTTCGAGAAGATGATCCCCCTGGATCATCCGTTCATTCAGAAAATGATGGAACACCGCAACGACCTGGCCAATCTGGGCAACACGGTGCGCATTTCGGTTGAAGCGCTGGACGGCGACATCTTCTCCAAGCAGTACATGGAGACACTGCGGGAAATCAACGACGAGGTTTTCTACATTCCCGGTGTTGACCGATCCGGGCTGAAATCTCTCTGGAGCCCGAGCGTGCGCTGGACCGAGGTGACCGAGGAGGGGTTTGCCGGCGGCGAAGTCATCCCGCAGAGCTACAACGGTTCTGACGACAGCCTCGATCTATTGCGCAACAACGTGCTCAAGTCGGGTCAAGTTGGCCGGTTGGTGGCTAACAACTTCAAGTCGAGTATCGTCGATGTCCCGCTGTTGGAGTCTTATCCCGACCCGGAGGATCAGGGCAAGCTGATCAAGCTGGACTACCAGCAGTTCTCCCATCAGCTCGAAGAAAAGATTCGCGACAAGTACCAGGCGCAAAACCCGAATATCAAGGTCCACATCGTCGGCTTCGCCAAAAAGGTTGGCGACCTGATTGATGGCCTGTTGATGGTTGTCCTGTTTTTTGGTGTGGCGTTTGTCATCACTCTGGTGCTGCTGGTCTGGTTCACCCGCTGTATCCGCAGCACCATCGCGGTGCTCTGCACCACGCTGATTGCGGTGATCTGGCAGTTGGGGTTGATGCATGTGGTGGGCTTTGGACTGGACCCGTACTCGATGCTGGTACCGTTTCTGATCTTCGCCATCGGTATTTCCCACGGCGTACAGAAAATCAACGGTATTGCCCTGCAATCCAGCGATGCCGAGAACGCATTGACGGCTGCGCGGCGCACATTCCGGCAGTTGTTTCTGCCGGGCATGATCGCGATTCTGGCCGACGCAGTGGGCTTTATCACCCTGCTGATCATTGATATCGGGGTAATTCGCGAGCTGGCCATTGGCGCTTCTATTGGTGTGGCGGTCATCGTGTTCACCAACCTGATACTGCTCCCGGTGGCGATCTCCTATGCGGGTATCAGCAAAAAAGCGATCAGTCGCAGCAAGAAAGACGCGGTTTCAGAGCATCCTTTCTGGCGCCTGCTGTCGAACTTTGCCAGTGCCAAAGTGGCCCCGGTGTCCATTGTTCTGGCGTTGCTGGCCTTCGGTGGCGGGCTTTGGTACAGCCAGAACCTCAAGATCGGCGACCTGGATCAAGGCGCCCCGGAGTTGCGTCCGGACTCGCGCTACAACCAGGACAACAGTTTCATCATCAATAATTACTCCACCAGTTCCGACGTGCTGGTGGTGATGGTCAAGACGCCTCGTGAAGGGTGTTCGGCTTACCCGACGATGTCGGCGATCAACGAGCTGGCCTGGAAGATGGAGAACACCCCCGGCGTACAGTCGGCGATCTCGCTGGTTACCGTGTCCAAACAGGTGATCAAGGGCATGAACGAGGGCAACCTGAAATGGGAGTCCCTGTCCCGCAACAAGGACGTGCTCAACAGCTCCATCGCCCGGGCTGACGGCCTGTACAACAATGACTGCTCACTGGCGCCGCTGCTGATCTTCCTCAACGACCACAAGGCCGAAACCCTTGACCGCGCTGTGCATGCGGTGCAGACCTTTGCCGATGAGAACAATCGCGAAGGCCTGGAGTTTCTGCTGGCTGCCGGTAACGCAGGGATCGAGGCGGCCACCAACGAGGTCATCAAACATTCCGAGTTGACCATTCTGGTGCTGGTCTACGTGTGTGTTGCGGCGATGTGCATGATTACTTTCCGCTCTTGGGCGGCGACGTTGTGCATTGTGCTGCCGCTGGTGCTCACCTCCGTGCTGGGCAACGCGCTGATGGCGTTCATGGGCATCGGCGTCAAAGTCGCGACCTTGCCGGTGGTGGCACTGGGTGTGGGCATTGGCGTGGATTACGGCATCTACATCTATAGTCGTCTGGAAAGCTTCCTGCGCGCGGGTCTGCCGCTACAGGAAGCCTATTACGAAACCCTGAAATCCACCGGTAAAGCGGTGCTGTTCACCGGGTTGTGTCTGGCGATCGGCGTATGTACCTGGATCTTTTCGGCGATTAAATTCCAGGCGGACATGGGCTTGATGCTGACCTTCATGCTGCTGTGGAACATGTTCGGCGCTTTGTGGCTGCTGCCAGCGTTGGCGCGGTTCCTGATCAAGCCGGAGAAGATGGCGGGCAAGGTGGGGAATTCACTGTTTTCACACTAGTGCGCGTGAACTGAGACCTGTGGGAGCGGTGCTTGCCCGCGATAAGGCTGGACGCGATTCACTTTTGATCGCAGAGCCCCTATCGCGGGCAAGCCTCGCTCCCACAGGTTTGTGCGTCCCGCAGATTTTGCGTTTACAACCCCAACTCTCTCCCCAGCACCACACTCAACGCATTCCGCGCATCATCAAGCTGCACCAACGTCGCATGCCGGGCGCCGAGGGCGTCGCGGTTTTCAATGGCGGTGAGGATCGCTTTATGACGTGGCAGCGCCAGTTCATGCAGGTTGGGCCGCTGATTGGAGTGTTTAAGCGCTTCGCGTAGCGCCAGCGACAACATGTTGCACAGGTGGGCCAGCAGGTCGTTATGGGTGGCATCGGCGATCCGGCTGTGGAAATCCAGGTCCGGTTGCAGCAAGGCTTCGGGCGTTGGCGCGGCTTCCATGCGCTGATAAGCCTCACCAATGGCGGCGATTTCATCATCGGTGGCGTGTTGCGCGGCAAGGGCTGCCACGGCAGGTTCGATGACCGCGCGGACGCTGGTCAACAGGTGGAAAAACTCATTCTGCGGCGTGCTCTGCATGATCCAGTGCAGCACATCGGGATCGAGCAAATGCCATTCGCGCCGGACCTTGACCACCGTACCCACTCGCGGCCTGGAATACACCAGACCTTTAGCGACCAATACCCGCGTGGCTTCGCGCAGTACAGGACGACTGACCGCGTACTCCTCGCACAACAGGGCTTCGGCAGGCAGTTTCTCGTCAGGCTTGAAACGCCCGGAGACGATCTGCATGCCCAGTTCCTGGACGATACGGGCATGCATGCTTTTACGGTCTGAGGGCTTTCGATAATCCATGGGAACGCAAGTCGATCCTGAGCGATGAGTGCGGGGCATCATAGCATCGGCGTTGAGCTGTAGGAGATCGCGTGTGCTGGCGCTATCCATGTGGGAGCGGTGCTTGCCCGCGATAAGGCTGAACGCGATTCACTTTAGATCGCGTAGACCTTATCGCGGGCAAGCACCGCTCCCACAGGTTAAACCGCGATCAATGCGAATGCCTCGGCACCTCCGCCCCACGCATGCCCACCAGGAAGTCGAAGTCACAACCCTGATCGGCCTGCAGCACATGTTTCACATACAGCTCGCGATAGCCGCCCACCAGAAGTTGCTGCTGTTGCGGTGGCTGCCAGTCGGCCAGGCGTGCGGCCAGTTCGGCGTCGGAGATGTCCAGATGCAGACGGCCGCTGGCGCAATCCAGCTCAATCCAGTCACCTTCCTGCACCACCGCCAACGGCCCACCCGCTGCGGCTTCCGGCGCCACATGTAAAACCACGGTGCCGTAAGCCGTGCCGCTCATGCGTGCATCGGAAATGCGCACCATGTCGGTCACGCCCTGGGCCAGCAGCTTGGCGGGCAGGCCCATGTTGCCTACTTCGGCCATGCCCGGATAACCCTTGGGCCCGCAGTTTTTCATGACCATGATCGAGTTGGCGTCGATGTCCAGATCAGGGTCGTTGATGCGTGCTTTGTACATGTCGAAGTTTTCGAACACCACCGCGCGGCCACGGTGCTGCATCAGTGATGCAGTGGCTGCCGACGGTTTGAGCACCGCGCCCAAAGGGGCCAGGTTGCCGCGCAGGACACAGATCCCGCCATCGGCGCGGATCGGGTTGTCCAGGGCACGGATCACCTGGTCTTCACCATAAATCGGCGCGTTCTGGTTGTTCTCGCGGATGGTTTTGCCATTCACGGTCAAGGCGTCGGGGTTGGGCAGCAGATTGGCTTCGTCCATGCGCCGCAGTACAGCGGGCAGACCGCCTGCGTAGTAGAACTCTTCCATCAGGAAGCGTCCGGAGGGTTGCAGGTCGACGATGGTCGGCATGCCGCGCCCGATACGGGTCCAGTCGTCCAACTCCAGATCCACGCCGATGCGCCCGGCAATGGCTTTCAAGTGGATCACGGCGTTGGTTGAGCCGCCGATAGCTGCGTTAACCCGAATCGCATTTTCGAACGCAGCCTTGGTGAGGACCTTCGACAGGCGCAGGTCTTCGCGAACCATCTCCACCGCGCGCATGCCGGACATATGCGCCAGCACATAACGCCGGGAGTCGACAGCCGGGATTGCTGCGTTGTGGGGCAGGGAAGTACCCAGTGCTTCGGCCATGCAGGCCATGGTCGATGCGGTGCCCATGGTGTTGCAGGTGCCCGCCGAACGCGACATGTCGCCTTCGGCGGCAAGGAAATCATCAAGGGTGATTTGCCCGCCTTTATAGGCTTCGTGCATCTGCCAGACCACCGTGCCCGAACCAATGTCCTTGCCTTTGTGCTTGCCGTTGAGCATCGGTCCGCCGGTCACCACGATAGCCGGCACGTCGCAACTGGCCGCGCCCATCAGCAATGCCGGGGTGGTTTTGTCACAGCCGGTAAGCAGCACGACGCCGTCAATCGGGTTGCCACGAATCGCTTCTTCGACATCCATGCTGGTCAGGTTGCGGGTGAACATCGCGGTAGGGCGCAGGTTGGATTCGCCGTTGGAGAACACCGGGAATTCTACTGGCCAGCCGCCTGCTTCGATGACGCCGCGTTTGACGTGTTCGGCGATCTGTCGGAAGTGTGCGTTGCAGGGAGTGAGTTCTGACCAAGTGTTGCAGATGCCGATGATGGGCTTGCCCTGAAACTGATGGTCGGCAATGCCCTGGTTCTTCATCCAGCTGCGGTACATGAAGCCGTTCTTGTCGGCAGTACCAAACCATTGGGCGGAACGCAGGGGTTTTGTATCGGAATCAGACATGGTCGGCTCTCTTATTGTAAGACTTAATGGCGTTTCTGATGATTAAGTTAAGCGTAAATTCGCGCCATTGGAAGAGTTGTTAGCTAAATAGTAATACTATATAGTCGATTTTCAGTGAGGGATTGACCCTGGCAGAAGCACCCCGCGTGCTCGAAGCGAGAGGCAAAACCCGCAGGTTCCACAATAAAAACAATTGGAGACCGCACATGAGCCAGGAACTCAGGCTTATTCGCCGCATCACCCTGAAATTGATCCCTTTCCTGATCCTGCTGTACCTGATCGCTTATGTTGACCGCTCCGCCGTGGGCTTCGCCAAGCTGCACATGGGCGCAGACATTGGTATCGGCGACGCGGCCTACGGGCTGGGTGCCGGGTTGTTTTTCATTGGTTATTTCCTGTTCGAAATCCCCAGCAACCTGATGCTTGAACGCTTCGGTGCGCGGCGCTGGTTTGCGCGGATCATGATCACCTGGGGCGCCATCACCATCGGCATGGCCTTCGTGCAAGGCCCGCATAGCTTTTATGTGATGCGCTTTTTGCTGGGAGCGGCTGAGGCGGGCTTCTTTCCAGGTGTGCTGTATTACATCACTCAGTGGTTCCCGGTTCGCCATCGCGGCAAGATCCTGGGCCTGTTCATCCTTTCGCAACCCATCGCCATGATGATCACCGGCCCGGTTTCAGGTGGTTTGCTGGGCATGGATGGCGTGCTTGGCCTGCACGGCTGGCAGTGGTTGTTCATCGTGATCGGTACGCCCGCGATCCTGCTGACCTGGCCGGTATTGCGCTGGCTGCCGGATGGTCCCAAGCAAGTCAGCTGGATGGATCAGGCCGAAAAGGACTGGCTCACTGGTGAACTGAAAAAAGACCTGGAAGAGTACGGCCAGACCCGCCACGGCAACCCGCTGCACGCCCTCAAAGACAAGCGCGTCCTGCTGCTGGCGCTGTTCTACCTGCCGGTCACCTTGAGCATTTATGGTCTTGGCCTCTGGTTGCCGACCTTGATCAAGCAATTTGGCGGCACCGATCTGGTGACCGGTTTTGTCTCATCCGTGCCCTACATCTTCGGCATCGTCGGCCTGCTGATCGTGCCGCGTAGCTCCGACCGGCTCAACGACCGTTACGGTCATCTCGCGGTGCTTTATGTGCTGGGTGCCATCGGTCTGTTCCTCAGTGCCTGGCTGACGCTGCCGGTGGCGCAATTGGCGGCGTTGTGTCTGGTGGCGTTCTCGTTGTTCTCCTGCACGGCGGTGTTCTGGACCTTGCCCGGTCGCTTCTTCGCTGGCGCCAGTGCTGCTGCCGGCATCGCGTTGATTAACTCGGTGGGCAACCTGGGTGGCTACATCGGTCCGTTCGTGATCGGCGCGCTCAAGGAGTACACCGGCAACCTCGCTTCCGGCTTGTACTTCCTGTCCGGGGTGATGGTTTTTGGGCTGATTCTGACAGGCGTTGTGTACCGCGTGCTTGAGCGCAAACACGTACTGCCGGCCAGCGACTTCGCCGCCAGCGCTCGCAGCCGGCAGGCCTAAACACTGGATGGCACCTTTCCCTGTGGGAGCGGTGCTTGCCCGCGATAAGGTCCACGCGATCTAAAGTGAATCGCGTCCAGCCTTATCGCGGGCAAGCACCGCTCCCACAGGAGAACGCGCCGTCTGCGATGACTTTGTAAAGGAGCAAAACCATGAACCTGATTCAATTCGAACTCAGCAACGGCCAGCGCCGCGTCGGTCTGGTGGATGGCGATCTGATTCGCGAAGTGAAGGGCACAGAAAGCGTGCGCGACCTGGCGTTGTCGGCCATTGATGCCGACATCGGCCTGGCGCAACAGGTGGATAAGCAAGGGTTGGGCGACAGCCATGACTACGCTCGACTGCTCCAGGAACTAAGGGTTCTGCCGCCGCTGGACCATCCCGATCCTGCGCATTTGCTGGTCAGCGGCACCGGTCTGACCCACTTGGGAAGCGCCTCGGCCCGGGACAAGATGCATCAGCAAGCCGGTGACGAAGCCTCGATGACCGACACCATGCGCATTTTCAAGTGGGGGGTTGAGGGCGGTAAGCCTGAAGCAGGGCAGGCGGGCGTGCAGCCGGAATGGTTTTACAAAGGCGATGGCGGGATTGTCGTGCGCCCCGGCGCGGCGTTCTCGCTGCCACCTTTCGCCGAAGATGGCGGCGAAGAGCCAGAGCTCAGCGGTTTGTATGTGATTGGTAACGACGGCAAACCCTATCGCCTGGGTTTTGCCATCGGCAACGAATACTCCGACCACATCATGGAGCGTCGTAACTACTTGTATCTGGCCCACTCGAAGCTGCGTGCCTGCTCCTTCGGCCCGGAGCTGCGGGTTGGTGACCTGCCGCAGAATCTGTCGGGTACCAGTCGGGTATTGCGTGACGGTGAGGTGCTGTGGGAGAAGGAATTCCTCAGCGGCGAAGCCAATATGTGCCACAGCCTGGAAAACCTTGAGTACCACCACTTCAAATACCGCCAGTTCCTGCGTCCCGGTGACGTGCATGTGCACTTCTTCGGCACCGCGACCCTGTCTTTTGCCGATGGTGTGCGCACTCAGCCGGGGGATCAGTTCCAGATCAGCCAGGCCGAGTTTGGCAAGCCGTTGGTCAATGGCATTGAAAAGACCGAAGCGGCGTTTTTGCCGGGCGGGATAGGCAGGCTCTGAATTTGTTGGAGCGAGGCTTGCCCGCGAACCATTCGCCACGGTTTGCCAGTCACGCCGCGTCATCGTTCTTCGCGGGCAAGCCTCGCTCCAACGGATCGAGGACAACATCTAACAATAACAACAACGAGGTGCGCACATGACCATCAATACTGTGCCGGTCGAGGCGTTCGATGAGGACGCTTTCGAAGAGAAAATCTATCGCAAGGTGAACTGGCGCATCATCCCGCTGTTCATCCTCTGTTTTCTGTTCGCCTATCTGGATCGGGTCAATATCAGCTTTGCCAAGTTGCAGATGCAGAGCGACCTGGGCTTCAGCGAAACGGTCTACGGGCTGGGCGCGAGCCTGTTTTTCGTCGGCTACTTCCTGTTCGAAGTCCCGAGCAACATGCTTTTGCACAAGATCGGCGCTCGGGTCTGGATCGCGCGGATCATGGTCAGTTGGGGCATCACCTCGGCGTGCATGATGTTCGTGCAGACCGAGTTCTGGTTCTACACGTTGCGATTCCTGATCGGGGTGATGGAAGCCGGCTTTGTCCCTGGAGTGCTGTATTTCTTCACCCAGTGGTACCCAAGCAACCGCCGCGCCCGGGTCAATTCCTACTTCAAGAGTTCGATCTGCCTGTGTGGGATCGTCGGCGGGCCGATTGCCGGTTTGATCCTCGGCCATTTCGACGGCGTGATGGGCATGGCTGGCTGGCGCTGGCTGTTTCTGCTCGAAGGCATCCCTTCGGTATTGCTCGGGGTGGTGGTGTTCTGGTTCGTGTGTGACCGGATTGAAGACGCCAAGTGGCTCAACGATGCGGAGAAGAAAGTCGTGCTGGCGCGCATGGCCCGTGAAGTACAGCCGCAAACGCCGCAGACGTTCAAGGACATCTGGAAGCACCCGACCACCTATGTGATGTCGGTGATTTACCTGTGTCTGGTGATGGCCCTGACTGGCTTGCTGTTCTGGATGCCGCAACTGATCAAGAGCGCCGGCGTGGCCGACACCATGAACATCGGGCTGCTGACGGTGATTCCTTATCTGGGCGCAGTGGTTGGCAATCTGTTGATCGGGTCCAGCTCTGACCGACGGGGCGAGCGGCGTTGGCACATGGCCGGTTGTGCGTTGCTGACCGCTGCGGGCTATCTGGTTTGCGCGCTGTTCCCTGGCCAGTTGCTGCCGTTGATGATCGGCATGACCATGATCCTCACCGGCATGATTGCCTGGATGCCGATTTTCTGGACCATCCCGCCGCGCTTCCTCAGTGGTCTGGCGGCTGCGGCCGGGATCGCCTTGATCAACTCCATTGGTCAGTTGGGCGGGATCATTGCGCCCTTCATGGTGGGCCGCATCAAGGACCTGACTGGCGCGGCCACTCCGGCGTTGTTCGTGCTGTGTGCCGTCTGCATATTGGCGACCGGCCTGATCATCTGGGGTATTCCGGACCGTTATTACGTGCGGGAAACCACCCATGACAAAGCTCAAGCCGGTGCAGTTGAAGCAACGGCCTGAAGTTGACGGTGGTTCTGTCGAGGGTGGTTTTGGCCTATCATTCGCGCTTTTACACAGACGAAGACTGCCATGACCACCCACCCGACCGATCTCAAAGCCGCCCTGAAAGACGCCACCATGCTGGAAATCGACGGGTTGCATGCCTGGGATTTCTTCCTGGGTGACTTTCTGACGCTCGAGTGTATGGATGGCCGCGAGCGCAAAACCTGGCGTTTTGAAATGGCTCAGGTCGAGGCCGCGACATTTGACCAGGCTGAGCAATGCTGGCTGATCACCGATGGTACGCACGAACATCGCATGAAGTGCCTTGAGGCGTTCACCCCGAGCAAGGACGATGAGGGAGACGTGCTAGAGGACTGATCCGCGTAAAACAATCAGGGCATTTAAACAATCAGGGTATTTAAACAATCAGGGCCAGGCAGTGTCATAGACGTGAATCTCGCGTCTATGGCGCCCGACAATAATCCTCGAAAGAAGGCTAAAGCCCCATGACTCGTAAATTTCTGCCGCTGCTGGCGTTTGCCGGCGCAATGAGCGCTTTCCCGATACAGGCTCAAAGCATGACTGAATACGACGTACTGATTGGTTCCTACACCCAGGGTGCCAGCGAAGGCATTTATCGTTACCGCTTCGACAGCCAGACCGGCAAGCTCGACAGCAAACCTCTGCAAGTCATCAAGACTGACAACCCGTCCTGGCTGACCCTGTCCAGGGATCAGCGTCACCTGTTCGTGGTCAACGAAAACGGCCCCGGCGGCAAAGATGTGGTGGGCAAGGTCAGCAGTTTTGCCATTGATCCCAAGACCCATCAGGTCACCCCAATCAATCAGGTGCAGAGCCGTGGCGAAGAGCCGACTCATTCCAGTCTCAGCCCTGATCAGCGCTTTCTGTTTGTTTCCAATTACGCCGTGCACCCCGATCCGGGTGGCGCGCTGGCAGTGATCCCGGTGGGCAAGGACGGCAAGCTGTCCGATGTGGTGCAGGTGAGCAACAATCACGGCGCGAGCAAGGTCAACCCGGAGCGTCAGGCTTCTTCCCACGTGCACTCGGCCATCCCGACGCCGGATGACAAATACGTAGTCACCAGTGATCTGGGGGCCGACAAGATGCTGGTGTTCAGCTATGACGGCGACCGCGCCGAGCCGCTGCAACCGGCGAAAACACCCACCGTGCAATTGCCACCGGGCAGCGGTCCGCGTCACCTGTTGTTCAGCAAGGATGGTAAACATGCCTGGCTGACTCTGGAGATGGTCGCGCAGGTCGCGGTGTTTGATTACCACGATGGCGTCTTCAAACAGACGCAAACGGTCGATCTGAAAAATAAGGATCCCCAGCAGAAAGTGGGCGCGGGCGGTCTGCACACCTCGCCCGACGGCAAGTTCCTGTATGTCGCCAACCGTGGCGAGGCCAACCAGTTGCTGGTGTTCGCCATTGATAACAAAGGGCAGTTGAAGGAAATCCAGCGTCGCTCGGTGGAAGGTGTCGAGCCACGTGAGTTCAGCTTCGATCCGAGTGGGCACTTCATGCTGATTGCCAATCAGAAAAGCAACCAGATCGTCTCGGTCAAGGTTGACCCGAAGACCGGCATGCTCGGTGAAACCGTGCAGAAAGTGGACTTCGACTCGCCTTCGGACTTCCGTTTCCTGACCGGCAAGTAGCCGTCGCTCAGCTCCAAGCCCCCGGTTTTCGGGGGCTTGCGGGTTCTATCAATTCAGATGATATGAGCTAGTGCTACAAAACATTTCGGCTAAACCGCCCTCAGGGGTAAGTTTGAGTCACGGCCAAGACGGTCAAGACTTGAAACGCAGTTAAACACTGCACTTACACACGAAAGCCGAGGGTTACCGCCATGAACTTCAATCTCTTCTCCATCATCGCCGCGTCTGCCATTTCCGCCACTGCTGCATTGCCTGCCCATGCCAGTGTTGATACACCGACCAGTAAAAACCACAGCACCCAGACTTACACCGCTAAATACTTGCAGCAAAGTGCTAATTTCTACGCAGCACTGGATCACAAGACTCAACAATGAATAAGCGATTGAATCCATTCCCGGTTAACGACCGTATCGCTACCCGGGAATGGATTCGCAGAAAACCCTGTTGTTGATGAAGGCCGCTTTCGCGAGCATGTTCGCTTACCCAGGTTTTTGCGACCCACTGATCATTGCGTATCAGACCCTGCAAATTCTGCCAGTGAGCCTGCTCGCGAAAGCGACACCGGTATCCCCTCTTGGCCCGCGTCTCTCATAGGATGCGGGCTTTTTTTTTGGTAAATATTCTGGAATGTCCACAGACCTGTGGGAGCAAGCTTGCTTGCGAAAGCGTTGTTTCAGCCAAAGATGTTTTGGATGAGCTGGCCTATTCGCGAGCAAGCTCGCTCCCACGGGGAATGTGAAATATCTGTCCGCCTATCAACCCAACTGATATCCGCTATTCCCAGACATGGTTTTTCAATAGTGCCGTATTCAACCATTCTGTCGGCCTGGAAACACATATGGAGCGACACCCATGGCCACTGCCATTCTTCATTCAATCAAACAAGGCGCTTATATCGCCATTTCACTTTATGTGGTCTTTATTGCAGTGGTTACTGTTGCCAGCATGAGTCCGCAATTGACCGCTCCCTCAACTCAATCACTTGTTGAACGTTCAGCTTTGAATACTCAGGAGCGTGCATCGTGAGTGGCGGCAATTTGTGGGTAACAGCGGGTCTGGCGGTAATGATCAATGGCAGTTCGTTGTTGGGCCTTGGTCAGAACTCGGTGGGCGGAGTGGCACGCAATATTGAATGCAGGCACGAAATCGCTCAGGCCATCGCCGTGGCCCGGGCGCAGAAGGTGGTTGCGGGGAATCGGCCGGAGAGGGTTGGGGTGGTGGTCTGATGGGCTATCCCCTGGAAATGTTGTTCTGTAGGAGCGCGCTTGCCCGCGATGACATTCTCCCCAGCGACTAATGTGCTGGCCTTGAAATCGCATCGCGGGCAAGCGCGCTCCTACGGGCCGTGTGTTAGCTGTCCGATAGCGCCGTGTCAGATTTACAGGGGTACATCAGGTTTAGTGTTGCGTTCACTTCACCATCACCGCTTTAAACAACGCTGACTCAATGAACCGCTGCAGCCAGTCGCGCAACTTCGGATAGGGGCTCGTGGCGAACCATTCGGGATCAACCGCGCTGAACTGTCTGATAAAGGGCGCCAGGGCGATATCGGCCAGGGTCAATCGGCTGGTAACCAGAAAGTCCCGTTGTTGCAGGCGCGCTTCCAGTTTCTGCAAGAACACCTCGCCCAGTTGTCGATAGTGTTGCTGCGGATGTTCAGGGTGACGCACGAAGTATTTGTAGCGATCCAGATGGTGTTTGAACACCTTATCGTTCTCTTCCACCAGTGCCTGAATCTCCCGGCGACCGTCGCCATCCTGAATCAGCAGCCAGTTGTCCGGGTCGTTCCGTGCCAGGGCCCAGTGCATGATGTCCAGGCTTTGCTCCAGCACCTGATCTTCCAGCACCAGTACCGGGACAGTTCCTTTGGGGGAGCGTTCGAGCATTTCCGGCGGCTTGGCCTTGAGGCTGACTTCCTGAATCCGCACAGTGCAGCCCGCGTACCGCAACGCCATACGGGCACGCATGGCGTAGGGGCAGCGGCGAAACGAATAAAGCACGGCTTCCATCAGTTGCTGACCTCGACGGTGCTCAGTCCATTACCTTGACGGCGGACCTGAATCTGCACCGGAATCCGCTCGTGCATTTCCTGCACATGAGAGATCACCCCGACCTTGCGACCCTGAGCCTGCAAGCCATCCAGCGCATCCATGGCCAGTTGCAGGGATTCCGGGTCGAGGCTGCCGAAGCCTTCGTCGATGAACAACGACTCGATCTTCAGGGTGCTGGACGCCATTGACGCCAGGCCCAGAGCCAGCGCCAGGGACACCAGGAAGGTTTCGCCACCGGACAGCGAATGCACCGAACGCAGTTCGTCACCCATTTCCGTGTCCATGACCAGCAGACCCAGCATGCTGCCGCCGCGTTTCAGGCGATAGCGGCGTACCAGTTGCTTGAGCTGCGCGTTGGCGTGATGGACCAGTAGATCGAGATTGTAGGCCTGGGCGATCTTGCGGAATCGGTCCCCTTCGGCCGAGCCGATCAGGGCTGCGAGTCGGGCCCAGCGCAGGTATTCAGCGTGGGCGCTGGCGATCTGTTCCTGCAACTCACGACTGGCGTTGTTGCGTCGCTCGTCTTCGCTCAACTGCGCGCGCAGGTCGGCGCATAGTTGTTCGTGACCGGCGCTGGATTTTTGGGCTTCCTGCAAGGCTGCGGTCAACTGCTCGGCGTCGGTCACGTCGCTGTGATGCGCTTGATGCTGCTGCACTTGCTTGTCCCGTTCCTGAAGCAGAATGCGGCTTTGCTCCAGGTTTTTTTCGCTCAGTTGCAATTGCTGACGCAGCTGGCTCACGCCTTCTTCGCTGTAGCCCAGCAGGGTATCCAGCGCAGCATCGTCCAGTTCCGGATGGCTGGCGCGCCATTGGGTGATCTGCTGATTGAGCTCGCCGAACTCTTGTTGCAGCTCTTGCAAGCGCGCTTGCTCGCTCTCCAGCCCGGTGGCCAATTTGATCAGCTCGCTACGGGCCTGTTGCAACTCATCAGCGGCGCTGCTTTGAGCACGGCGTGCCTGTTCCAGAGCGGTTTCCAGCTGTTGTTGCCATTGCTCGGCGCTGGCGTGGCTGCCGAGCATTTCGCTGAGCCGTTGCTGGCTGGCCGACTGTTGCGTTTGCAAGGCGGCGAGGCGTTGTTGCTGTTTGGCGCGCTCCTGTTCCAGGTTGAGCTGTGCATCCTGTTCGCGCTCGATTTTACGGGCCCGCTCGCTGTGCTCCTGCTGTTCTTCCTGCTGGCGATCAAGTTGCTCAAGGCGTTGCGCGATGTCGTTGTCCAGCTGCATGAAGCTGTCGGTGGCCGACTCACGCCAGCGGGGCAGGCTCTCGGCTGGCAACAACGGCTCGAATTCCTGTAGCGCGGCTTCGAAGGCCTGATTATCCAGGGCGATATTGCGCTGCTGATCATCGAGCATCTTCATCGCTTGCTGGCTGGCGTCACGGGCGGTTTGCACGTGTTGCTGCAACTGCTCGGCCTGTTGCTGAACCTTGAGCAGCAGGCTCTGGCGTTGTTCGCTGCTGGCGATTTCTGCGCTCAAGGCGTGCAGGCGTTCGCTGAGCCAGTCGCCACGCTGTGGCTCAGGCTGTTCCAGCAATCGTGCATACAGCGGGTGAGCCTCCAGCTCCGGGGTGAGCTTCTGCAATTGCTCGGTGAGTTGTTCCAGCTGCGGGCGGGCCTGTTTCAGGCGCGCATTGAGTTCGGTGACTTCGCTGCGCAACTCGACGAGTTTTTCCGCCAGTTGGCTGACCTTGAGGCGGGCGTCGGTTTCTTCGCTGTCGTCATGGCCGGACAGCGCCTGGAGCAGCGCGTCGGACTGATGATAAGGATGATCTTCGCTGCCACACACCGGGCACGGCTGTTGATCGATCAACTGGCCGCGCAACTCTTCAACGCTGGCACTGCGAGCCAGACGCTGGCGTTGCAGCAGTTCCACGGTGGTTTTCAGCGCGAGCTCGGCGGCTTCGTGTTCGGTTTTCAGTTGCAGGCCGCTGGCGATGGCCTGGGCGCGACGTTCGTTGGCCTGTTGCTGTTGCCGTTCGATGTCCTGCAGGCGGTTGTCGATGTCCTGATGGCGCTGCCAGATGCGCTCCAGTGAATCGCAGGCGCTGTGCTGCTGGCGGTTGTCCTGCAGCAACTGGCCGAGGCGCTGAATTTCGCTACTCACTGCGTCGGTCTTGACCTGGGCCTCGCTGTACAGCGCTTGCAGGGCATTGCGCCGGTCGGTGAGTTCCTGTTCGGCCCGGGTTGAATTTTTTTCCAGCTCCGGCAGTTCTTCGCGACCTTTATTGAGTCGCGCGCTGAGTTTCATCGCCTCCTGGAGACGAGGCCGGTACGCAGTCCACGCTTGAGCCAAGGGCGCGAGCACCGCGCTTTTTTCCAGTTGGCTGGCGATGGCTTGCAGGCGCTCGTCCAGCTGGCGTTGCTGTTCCAGCAGTTGATTCAACGCCGTCTGGCCTTCAGCTTTGGCGCGCTCTGCCGCGTCGGCCTGAACCGTTGCGTCCTGCACTTCCTTACTAAGGTGGCTGAGGTTGCCTTGCTGCTCGAAGGCCTGGCCGATGATCGGTGCAGCGGTTTTTTTCTGCTGCTCGGCCTGTTCCAGCGCGCCATTGGCCGCCAGCAGCTTTTCTTCGAGGCCGGTCTGTCGTGCCTGGACGTCGCTTTGGCGTTGCGCATGCTCGGCGATTTGCGCGCTGAGTGGGCTGAGTTGGGCATTCAGGCGATTGCGCTGGGCAAACAGGTGGCGCTGGGGTGCGAGCCGTTCCAGTTGACCGAGTAATTGACGCTGACCGGTCTGGTTGTCCCAGTCCTGTTGAGCGCTGGTCAGCTGTTCAGCGGCGCTAAGGTGTTCGTCGCGCAGGCGTTGCAGCTCGGTCAACCATTGCTGTTTGAGTTCCAGCTGACGTTGTTGCGCCTGTTGATTCTTGAGTTGCTGCTGGGCATCGGTGAAACGCTGCTCCAGTTCCGCCCGCTGCTCAGGCGCCATGGGCGCGATGCCGGTGGCCAACAGCTTTAGATCGTCGTGGACCTTTTCCGCTTCCCGGCTTTTGCTGAAAGCGCGGCGGCCCAGCTGGCTGTAGATCGCGGTATCGGTGAGCTTTTCCAGCAGCTCGCTGCGTTCTTTGTCGTCGGCCTTGAGGAAGGCGCTGAACTCACTCTGGGCGAGCATCACCGCACGGGTGAACTGCTCGAAATTAAGACCCAGACGGGCTTCGAGCATGGTTTTGTATTCAGTCTTGTTCTGGGTGCTGAGGATCTGTTCGCTGTCCAGATCGGTCAGGGTCTGACGACTGGCTTGAAGTTTTTTCGCGGCGTTGTCCCGGGCGCGGTTGGTTTCCCAGCGGGCGCGGTAACGACGCTTGTCGATGCCGACGAAATCCACTTCGGCATAGCCGCTGCCGGTGCCACGGCGCAGCAGGGTGCGCGGGTCGTTGGTGCTGATGTCGCCATCGATTTCCGGTACCCGGGACTGGCCAATATTGCTCAGGCGCGGAATCGCCCCGAACAGTGCCAGGCACAAGGCATCGAGCAAGGTGCTTTTACCGGCGCCGGTGGGCCCGGTGATTGCAAACAGTCCTGCACTGGCAAGCGGCTCGGCGGTGAAATCCAGTTCGAACGGCCCGGCCAGGGAGGCGAGATTCTTCAGGCGGATGGCGAGGATTTTCATGGTTGTTCGCTCTCCAGCTGAACTTCCTGCAACAGAGTGGCGAAGTCACTCAGGGTCTGTTCGTCCACCTCACTGCCGTAGTTGTCCAGCCAGGCGCGGGTGAACAATTCCTGAGGACTGAGCTGATCCAGTTCGATCAGGCCTTCATCGCTGTCGCCGCTTTCACCGCTGCCTTTACCCGCATATTCGGCGCCGATGCGCACCAGCCGCACGGCTTTGCCCTCCAGTGCGCTTTCGATCTGGTTGCGCAGGTCTGGCTGCGGCTCGTCCAGCCGCACCCGGACTTCGAGCCAGGGTTGCCGGTCGATATCGGCGAGCAGGTCGATGTCGGGCAAATCCTTGAGTTGCAGCAAGAGTTCAGCCAGCGGCGCCGGGCCGATCCGTTGCAGGTTGACGGCACGGGGGATCAGCAGGGTTTCGACGCTGCGCAGTTGGTCACCTTCGCAGTCGATCTCGAGAATCTGATGCTGATAACCGATTTCCGAAAACGACAGGGGGATGGGCGAGCCGCAGTAGCGTATGCGATCTTCGCCGTTGACTCGCTGGGGTTTGTGCAGGTGACCGAGGGCGACGTAAGTGATGCTCTCGCCGAACAGGCTGGCGGGCAGGGCCTCGGCATTGCCGATGATCAGGCTGCGCTCCGAATCTTCGGAAACCGAGCCGCCGGCCATGTGCGCGTGGCTGATGGCGATCAGCGCCTGGCCGGGCTGGCGTTTGAGGTTGGCGGCGGCGATCAGCAGTTCATGAACCTGGCCGATGCCACGCAGGTAGTTGTCGCCCAGGGTCGGGCCGGTCACTTCGGCGGGCCGCAGGAAGGGCAGGGCGAGACACCAGGCGCCGATTTCACCATTGGCGTCGGGCAGCGGCAATAACAGGCGATCCACATCCAGTGTGCCGTCATCAAGCCACAGCACACGGCCCAGGGCATGGGTGCGCAAACGACGCATCAGGGGCGCGGGCAGTTCGATCCGTGAGCCGGAGTCATGGTTGCCGGCGATCATCACAATGGTCAGCAGCGGCTGTTGCTCGTGGGCGTTGACGATGAAGTCATACAGCCGCTCCTGGGCTTTGACCGTTGGATTGACCGTGTCGAAGATGTCGCCGGCGATCAGCAGGACGTCGGGCTTGCGCTCGGCGAGTCGGGCCAGCAGCCAGGTCAGGAAGCTGGCGTGTTCGAAGTCCCGCTCCTGGCCATGAAGGTTCTGGCCTAGGTGCCAGTCGGAGGTGTGGAACAGTCGCATGGGGTTATCTCGATCCTAAAATTGGAATGCTTTTCTGTAGGAGCGAGCTTGCTCGCGATAAAGTCGGAACGACTTTCCTGCGATGGTGAATCCAGCTTTTTTACGACTGCTTCGCAGCCGATCGCGAGCAAGCTCGCTCCTACAGGGTCCATGTTTGCTGCGCGACGGGAATATCCCACCGTTTGCGCACAGGCCAGGCGGGCCTCTATTTTGGATACAACGGCGGCAGGCTCTGATCGCTTGCCGGGTCTTGAATATGTTCTGGTGCGGGTAGAGTACGCACCGCCCGCCACAGTTCCTCGCCCAGCCATAATTGGCCGGTTTCGCTGTACAGCGCGCCGTTCAGGCCATCCAGTGCGTCGGAGAGCGGCACGAAGCGCGCGGCCATGTCGGCCAGGGTTTCCGGTTGCTGGCGGGCCCAGGCGTCCAGGGCCTGTCGAGTCGCCTGAGGGTCATTGGCCAGGCTGGCGCGCTTGAGGTCATCCAGCACGGTGCGCGGGCTCGGGCCGGTCTGTACCGCCCGCGCCACCGCCGGTTGCCAGCGGGCGCGCCACCAGAGGACAAACCCCGCCAGCGTGGTGCAGGCAAAAAACAGTGTGCTCATCTGCCACGGCCAGACAGGTGGGCCGATCACCGTTACGCCGCCCATGTCGCTGTTCACCGGGGTGTCCACCACCAGGCTGGGGTTGACGCCGATCTGCAAAGTGCGGGCGGGCAGGGAGGTGTGTTCCAAGTGATCTTCCAGTGTGTTCCACCAGACCACGTCCACCGCAGGCAAATCGATGGCACCGGGGCGAGTGGGCACCAGTGCTTCGCGCTCTTCGCGGCTACCGATGATGCCGCGCTCGCTGATCACATTCGCCAGTTTGGGTTGGTCCGGGTAACGCCGCAGGCTGCTGACGTCGGTAGCAGGCAAGGGTGGCAATTGCGCGCTGGACAGGCCTTCGACTTTGAGGGTCAGAGTGCGGGTCAGTGCGTCGCCGACCTGGCTGCTACCTGGCTCCGGGCTCCAGCTTTCATTCAAGTGAATGCTGCGTGCGGGCAACCAGGGTGCATCAGCCGGGTAATTGGCAGGTTTGGCCTTGACGGTCAGCGGCACTTCTACCGACGTGACTCGCATAACCTTGCCCGGTTGCGGTCCGAATGAGGTGCCTGGCGCATTGTTTTGTGAAGGGTTCTGCGACGGCTCCGGATTAGGTTGCACCAGGGTCGCGCTGAACACCTGCGGCGGGATCATCAGGGTGCCGCTGTGCTGTGGGTAGATCCCGTAGCGCATTTCGATCACACCATGACGAATGCCGTTAATAAGCTTTTCGTAGGTGCGCGATTCGCCCAGCTTCTCGACCCTGGCATCTGGCAGTTCCAGCGGGCTCATGGTGCTGTCATCGAACAAGGACACCGAGTGGTAGATACGCACGGTCAGTACGGCCTGAGCCTGCACATACACGTTGTCTTTATCGAGAGTCGCTTCAATGAACACCGGCGCCTGCTGCGCCGCTTGCTCCGGGTTGTCGCTCTGGATGACTTGCAGGGTAATCGGCTGGCTCTTGAGCTCGCCCAGCTCCAGGGACGGAATCACCACCGAGCCGGTCTGCTTGGGCAGCAGCGTAATGATCCAGCGGGTAGTGGCCTGATTGCCGCCATCCAGGGTGTTGAGCCGGTTGATCTGCCGGGTACCGCCAACATCGAAAATGGCCTCCAGTGCGGTCAGATCCGGTTTACCGAATTGCGTGACGTCGCTGGTTTCCAGGGTCAATTCCACGGTTTCGCCGGAATTGAGGCGCGTGCGATCAACGCTGGCGACCAGTTCGGCCGCCTGGGCAGATAGCGTGACGAGCCACAGGGGGCACAGCACCAGGCTGAGCAATAGGGTGACGGCGCGACTCATCGGGTCTTTTCCTGATGCTGTTGCTGTTCGTACCAGAATTTACGCCGCAGCAGCTCACCGGGGTCATCCGGGATCTGCCGCAGCCATTGTTCCAGCGCCTGACGACGTTCGCCGGTGATGGTTGGGTCGGCGGGCTGGATGGGTGGTCGTGTGGTCTCTTCATCATCCATGGGCGAGCCGGGTGCCGGCTTTGATTCGGCATTGCTTTTGTCTGCATAGCCGGTTTTGGCTGTGGTGCTGCCCGGCTCGCCGTCCGGGCTATTTTCTTCGCCGGGCTCAGTGGCTTGCTGATCCTTGGAAGCCTGCGAGCTTGTCGCCTGACTGTTCGGATTGTCGCTGTCGTCGCTGGCCTCTTCGGACGGTTTTTCGTCGGGTTCGGCGGGTTCCGGATGTTTGCTCTGTTGCAGTGCCTGTTCCACCAGCGCCTTGTTTTTGATCGCGGCCTGCAGATCCGGCTGGCGCTCCAGTGCCTGTTCATAGGCATCCAGCGCCGCTTCCAATTCCCCGCTGCGAGCCAGGGCGTTGCCGCGATTGTAATGGTCTGCAGCGCTACTGCCCTCGGCGAAGCGCTGGGCGGCGGCCGCATAGTCGCCCGCTTCATAAAGGGCTATGCCTTTCCACTGCGGGTTTTCGAAGCGTTGCGCGGCTTGAGCGGGCTGATGTTGCTCAAGTAATTGCTGGCCTTGCTGATCGGGCCGCAACCAGAGGTCGACGAAGTCAAAAGCGTAGCTGTTCTGCGGCGCCAGCATCAGGAATGGCAAGCACAGCAACCAGCCACGCCGGCCCGCGCAGGCGGCCAGCAGCAGGAGCGGCAACAGGAACCAGTAACCCTGATCGGCCCAGCTGTCCAGTTCGATCAGTTGGCCGTCGCTCTGCATGACCTTGGGGGCGTCCAGCAGACCCAGTTCCCGCAGGTCATCGTCGTCCATGCGCAACTGGCGATATTGGCCGCCCATTTGCGAGGCGAATTCAGCAAGGCTGGCGCTGTCCAGACGCGGCAACAGAATCGCGCCTTGCGCATCCTTGAGCAGCCCACCTTTTTCCTGTTCCACGGGTGCACCCTGGGCTGTGCCAACACCGAGGATCAACAGCGGCGGAGCCTGGAGGCTGAGAATCTGGCGGATGCCCTGGCGTTCCTGTTCGCTCAACGACGACCCAATCAGCAGCAGGCGACCACGGCCCAACCCGGCCTGCTTGAGCAGGGCAATGGCTTTGTTTACCGCCAGATCGGCGCGATGCCCGGTTTGCGGCATGATCGAAGGTTTGACCGCATCCAGCAGATTGCGGATCGTCAGCAAATCGTCGGACAGCGGCACCAGGGTGTGGGCGCTGCCGGAGTAGACGATGACCGCAGTCTGCGAGTCGCTGCGTGCCTGCAGCAGGTCCAGTAGTTTGCGTCGTGCCTGTTCCAGGCGCGTCGGCGGGCTGTCGCTGGCGAGCATTTCCGGGGTCAGTTCCAGCAACACCACCAGCGGGTCCGCAGGCTTCTGACTGAGCTGTTCAAGCCGATGCCAGCTGGGGCCAAGTAGCGCGAGCACCGCCAGCAACCAAGCCAGGCCGAGGACCAGCCATGGTTTTTTACTGTCGCGGCCCCGGCCACCGCCCAGCAGGACCGAGTGGAACGCCGAGGGCAGAATCATCTGCCAGCGACCGGCGCGTTTTTGCCGATGCCAGAGTTGCCAGAGCAGCCAGCCCAGCAGCGGCAATAACAGCAGCCACCAGGGGCGGAACCAGTGGGGCCAGAGGGCGATCATGGTTTGCGCCTCAGGCTTTTGATTCGTTGCCGCCAGTGCTGAGCGTCGCGGATAAAGCGTTGCTGATTGAGAAAGCGTTGCAGCGCACTGTTGGGCCAGCGCTCGTGGATCACCAGCAACACGCTCAACAGCATGGCCACCGCCAACGGCCACTGATACAGCGCCTGAGCAGGGCGGGCCTGGGTCTGATGCTGAGCTACGGGTTCCAGTGCATCGAGGGTTTTGCGGATCTGTTCCAGTTGATCGCCGTCCCGCGCGCGAAAATATTGACCACCGCTGAGCGCAGCGATTTCTTTCAACATCGGCTCATCCAGATCGAGGCTGGGGTTGAGGCCGAGCATGCTCAGCGAGCCTTCTTTATTGGGGTCCGATCCGATGCCGATGGTATAGATTTTTACCTGCTCTTCAGCGGCCAGACGCGCGGCAGTCACCGGGTCGATCTGCCCGCCATTGTTGGCACCATCGGTGACCAGCACCAGTACGCGACTTTGCGCAGGGCGCAGGCGCAAACGCTTCAAGGCAAGTCCGATGGCATCGCCCACGGCGGTGTTCTTGCCGGCAATGCCGATCCGCGCTTCGTCCAGCCAGGCGCGCACGGTATGCCGGTCAAAGGTCAGCGGCGCCTGAACGAAAGCCTGGCTGCCGAACAGAATCAAGCCGACCCGGTCACCTTTGCGACCTTCGAGAAAGTCGCCGAGCAAATGCTGAACCAGCACCAGGCGGCTGACTTCATCGCTTTTCCATTCCATGTCCGGGTAATCCATGGAGCCGGAAACATCCACCGCCACCAGCAAGTCTCGACCGCTGGAGGCCAGCGGCAAAGGTTCGCCCAGCCATTGGGGGCGGGCAGCAGCAATCAGCAACAGCAGCCAGATCATAATGAACGGCAATTGCTGGCGCCATGCGGGTAGATTGGCCTTGGCGCGGCGGCCTGACAGACTTTCCAGATCAGCAAGGAAGCTGACCTTGAGCGCCGCTTCGCCGCTGTCCGCCGCTGGCAGCACCAGACGCATGATCCACGGCAAGGGCAGCAGGACAAAGATCCACGGCCAGGCGAACTCAAACATGTTTGCGAATCCAGGTTTCAACGGACTGGGTCAGACCGGTGATTGCCTTGTCGTCGAGTTTGCATTCGGGTTTGTAGGCGCCTTCCACCAGCACCATCCAGCGGGTCAAACCGGCTGCCGGGCAACGGTTGTCGAGGAAAGCCAGCCATTTGCGGCCGTTCAAGGTATGGCTCTGACTGTAGGGGTAGTGATTGCGGCACAGACGTTTGAGCAGGCCGTTGATCTGCTGCAACCAGGCACCCGCCGGGGCGCCGTCGTAGGGTTTGGGCAATTGTGCCAGTTCGGCCAGGGCCGCCACGCGCACCGGGTCCAGGGGTTGTTCGGCGCGGCGGATCCGGGTTTTCACCGGCAGCACATGGCGCATGCGCCACAGCCCCCAACCGGCGAGTGGGATCAGCAGCAACAGCAACCACCAGCCCGGCGCCAGCGGCCAGAAGCCGACAGCCTCGGGGGCGATCAGGGGTTGCAGCTGATCCAGCGGGTTCATTTCTGCTTTACCGGGCGCTGGGCATTCAGGTATTCCCGCAACTGCTCGACCATCTCGCGCTGGGTGCTCAGAGGCATCAACAGGACCCGCAGTTTTTGCGCGAGCAATTCCCAGCGCGCGGCCCGGGCTTCGCCTTGGGCGCGATAGGCCTGGCGCAGTTCCGGGTCCAGGGTGTCGAGTTCCAGTTGCGCGCCGCGCTCGGCAAAGCGCAGCAGCCCGGCTGCCGGCAATGCACGGTCCAGCGGGTCGGACAGGGGCAACAGCAGCAGGTCGCAATGCCGCGACAGCAGGCTCAACTGTTGTTCGGCGGCGTCCGATAACGCGCGCTCATCACAGAGCACGATGACCAGACTGCCAGGCCGTAACACTTCCCGCGCTCGACGCAGGGCGATACCCAGGGCGTCGCGGTCTGCTTCAATTTCGGTGTGCAGGGACTGATTGACCCGCACCAGCCGGTTCAGCAACTGCAACAGGCTTTGCTTGCTGCGTCGCGGTTTGATTTCGTAATGCTCGTTGTCGCCGAAGACCAGCCCGCCGACCCGATCATTGTGAATCAAGGCCGCCCAGCCAATCAGCGCGGCGGCCTGTGCGGCCAACACCGATTTGAACATCAGGCCCGAGCCGAAAAACAGCCGTCGGCTTTGTTCCACCAGAATGAAGATCGGTCGTTCACGTTCCTCATGGAACAGCTTGGTATGCGGCTCCTGGGTGCGCGCGGTGACCCGCCAATCGATGCTGCGCACGTCGTCACCCGCCTGATAGACCCGCACCTGATCGAAGTCCACCCCGCGTCCGCGCAGTTTCGAATGGTGCAGGCCGATCAACGGGCTGCGCTGGCTCGGCGTGGAAAACAGCTGAACCTCGCGCACACGATGGCGCATCTCGATCAGCTCGGCGAGGCTGACGCGAATGCCCGGTTGGGGGATCAGGTAGGGTTGCATGGCTTCACGCGACAGCCACGACGTCGAGAATGCGCTGGATCACCCGATCCTGATCGATACCGGCGGCTTCCGCCTCGAAGGACAGGATGATCCGGTGCCGCAGCACGTCGAACAGCACCGCTTGAATGTCTTCAGGGCTGACGAAATCACGCCCGGCCAGCCAGGCATGGGCCCGCGCGCAGCGATCCAGGGCGATGGAGCCCCGAGGGCTGGCACCGTAAGAGATCCATTCGGCCATTTCCGGATCGAACTTGGCCGGCGTGCGGGTCGCCATGACCAGTTGCACCAGGTATTCCTCTACGGCGTCGGCCATGTACAGACCGAGGATTTCCTTGCGCGCGGCAAAGATCGCCTGCTGGCTGACCCGGCGCTCCGGCTTGGTTTCGCCATTCAATGCTTCACCACGGGCCTGGGCAAGAATCTTGCGCTCCACCGAGGCGTCCGGGAAACCGATCTTGACGTGCATCAGAAAACGGTCGAGCTGGGCTTCCGGCAACGGGTAGGTGCCTTCCTGCTCGATGGGGTTCTGGGTCGCCATCACCAGAAACAGCGGAGATAAATCGTAAGTGCTGCGCCCGACGCTGACCTGACGTTCGGCCATGGCTTCCAGTAGCGCAGACTGCACCTTGGCGGGCGCCCGGTTGATTTCGTCTGCCAGCACCAGGTTGTGGAAGATCGGCCCCTGTTGAAAGACGAAGCTACCGGTTTCCGGACGATAGATCTCAGTACCCGTAATGTCGGCAGGCAGCAGATCGGGAGTGAACTGAATGCGATGGAACTGCGCTTCGATGCCTTCGGCCAGTTCCTTGATCGCTTTGGTCTTGGCCAGACCAGGAGCCCCTTCGACCAGCATATGGCCGTCGGCAAGCAGGGCGATCAGAAGGCGTTCGATCAGTTTTTCCTGGCCGAGAATCTGCGTGGAAAGAAATGTTCGCAGCGCTATCAGCGCTTCACGATGTTCCATCGATAGCTGTTCCTGGCAAGGTCTTTCACGGTGTCCGGTGACACCGGAGCTGGGGGCGTTACTTTAATCCATTGAGGGGGTTGGCGACTAACGGCTGTGGGGTTTTTTATGGGGTTTTGAGCATAGCGCTACAAAGGATTAGGAATTGTCCTACAGGATTGACTGGGTATGGCTTTGAAACACGGACCTACTGTAGGAGTGAGCTTGCTCGCGACCGGCTGCGAAGCAGTCGTGAAAAAAGCTGGACTCACCCTCGCAGGAAAGTCGTTCCGACTTTATCGCGAGCAAGCTCACTCCTACAGGGACCGTGTTTGCCAAGCGACAGGGGTTCGGGTCGATCCGGCTCACCCGATCTCGCTAACGTACGTCCCCACACCCTCAAGAATAATCACCAGGGTCTCCTCGACCTCTTTGAGCTCATCCGGCGCCATGCCGTGCAGGATTTCATATTGGCTATGGCCATCAAGCTGTTTGCCGTCCGCGGGGTCAAGTTCGATCAGCAGCCGTTTTGCACTGAAGGTCACTTTGAGCTGCGACACCGTATGCACCTTGTCATCGCGCACGGTGATTTCGATTTCCTGTTCATCCGGAAAGCGGGTCAGGGAGAACAGATCGCCGGTCTCTCCATGACAGCAGAGCAGGGCCATGTCGTCATATTCGTCGTCGCATGGGTTGACGATGAAGCTGGCAGTTTTGATTTGCATGAGCGTTCCTGGCTGGAGAAAGCGGGAAATGGGGATTTTGCCAGTCTTATGCGGGCTTTGCTCGGGTGATTGCCGCATGCAATTGACCGAATATGTCGCAGCGCGGCAAGTATCGGCGGGCTGGCTGTCGTTAAGCTGGGGGGCAGATGAACGGTCGCGCGAATGTCCTGTCTTCAAAAGGGGCGTTCAGAAGCCGGTTTGGGAAAATCGAATGTGACGAGTCGTTCACGGCAAGCGTTAGTTCTTTGGCCTAAGCTGTGCCACTGCCCGTTTTATCCAGGCACAGCATGTGCAAGCAACACTTCCTTCAAGCTTCCTTCTAAAAAAGCACAAGCGGAGTACCTCAGATGGCGTTCTTCACCGCAGCCAGCAAGCCCGATTTCCAGCATCAACTGCAATCGGCACTGGCGCAGCACATCAGTGAACAGGCACTGCCACAAGTGGCGCTGTTCGCTGAGCAATTCTTCGGCATCATTTCCCTCGATGAACTGACCCAGCGTCGGTTGTCTGATCTGGCTGGCTGCACCTTGTCGGCCTGGCGTCTGCTTGAACGTTTCGAACACGACACCCCCCAGGTCCGTGTCTACAACCCCGATTACGAACGTCATGGCTGGCAATCGACACACACTGCCGTCGAAGTGCTGCATCACGATCTGCCATTCCTGGTGGACTCGGTGCGGACCGAACTGAACCGTCGCGGTTACAGCATTCATACCTTGCAAACCACTGTCCTGAGCGTCCGGCGCGGTAGCAAGGGCGAGCTGCTGGAGCTGCTGCCAAAAGGCACAACCGGCGACGGCATCCTGCAAGAATCGCTGATGTACCTGGAAATCGACCGCTGTGCCAACGCCAGTGAGCTGAACGTGCTGGCCCGGGAGCTGGAGCAGGTACTCGGCGAAGTGCGCGTGGCGGTGGAAGATTTCGAGCCGATGAAAGCCCGGCTCCACGAGCTGCTGGCGGGTATCGATTCGGTGCAGTACGGCGTGGATGAGGGCGAGAAGTCCGAAATCAAGGCGTTCCTGCAATGGCTGGTGGATAACCATTTCACCTTCCTGGGCTACGAAGAGTTTGAAGTCAGCAGCGAGGCCGATGGCGGTCAGCTGGTATATGACGAGTCGTCCTTCCTGGGCTTGACCAAGCGCCTGCGTGCGGGTTTGACCAAGGAAGATCTGCACATCGAAGGCTATGCAGTGAATTATCTGCAAGAGCCAATGCTGCTGTCGTTTGCCAAGGCCGCCCATCCAAGCCGTGTGCATCGTCCGGCGTATCCGGATTACGTTTCGATCCGTCAGATCGATGCGTCCGGCAAAGTCATCAAGGAATGCCGTTTCATGGGCCTGTACACCTCGTCGGTGTATGGCGAGAGCGTGCGGGAAATCCCTTACATCCGCCGCAAGGTCGCGGAAATCGAGCGTCGCTCGGGCTTCCATCCCAAGGCGCACCTGGGCAAGGAACTGGCGCAGGTAGTGGAAGTGCTGCCCCGCGATGACCTGTTCCAGACGCCGGTGGACGAGCTGTTCAACACCGTGATGTCCATCGTGCAGATTCAGGAGCGCAACAAGATCCGCGTGTTCCTGCGCAAGGACCCGTACGGGCGTTTCTGCTACTGCCTGGCTTACGTGCCTCGCGACATCTACTCCACCGAAGTGCGGCAGAAGATCCAGCAAGTGCTGATGGAGCGCCTCAAGGCCAGCGACTGCGAATTCTGGACGTTCTTCTCGGAGTCGGTGCTGGCCCGCGTGCAACTGATTCTGCGGGTTGATCCCAAGGTCAATCTGAATATCGACCCTGTGCAGCTGGAGAACGAAGTCATCCAGGCCTGCCGCTCGTGGAAGGATGATTACTCCAGCCTGATCGTCGAAAGTTTCGGCGAAGCCCATGGCACCAACGTGCTGGCCGATTTCCCGAAAGGCTTCCCGGCCGGTTATCGCGAGCGTTTCGCCGCTCATTCGGCCGTGGTCGACATGCAGCACCTGTTGAGCCTGACCGAAGCCAATCCGCTGGTGATGAGCTTTTATCAGCCGCTGTCCGGCGACAAGGCGCAGTTGCACTGCAAGCTGTATCACGCCGATACACCGCTGGCCCTGTCCGACGTGTTGCCGATCCTGGAAAACCTCGGCCTGCGAGTATTGGGCGAGTTCCCGTATCGCCTGCGTCACACCAATGGCCGCGAGTTCTGGATCCATGACTTCGCCTTTACTGCCGCCGAAGGTCTGGAAATCGACATCCAGCAACTCAACGACACCTTGCAGGACGCCTTTGTCCACATCGTGCGCGGCGATGCGGAAAACGATGCGTTCAACCGTCTGGTGCTGACCGCCGGTCTGCCGTGGCGCGACGTGGCGTTGCTGCGTGCTTATGCCCGTTACCTGAAGCAGATCCGCCTGGGCTTCGATCTGGGTTATATCGCCAGCACTCTGAACAACCATACGGACATCGCCCGTGAGCTGACCCGGCTGTTCAAGACCCGTTTCTATCTGGCACGCAAACTCACCACCGAAGACCTGGACGATAAACAACTGCGTCTGGAACAGGCGATTCTGTCGGCCCTGGACGATGTTCAGGTGCTCAACGAAGACCGCATCCTGCGTCGCTACCTGGACCTGATCAAAGCCACCCAGCGCACCAACTTCTACCAACCCGATGCCAACGGCCAGAGCAAGAGCTACTTCAGCTTCAAGTTCAACCCGCGACTGATCCCTGAGCTGCCAAAGCCGGTGCCGAAGTTCGAAATCTTCGTTTACTCGCCGCGTGTCGAAGGCGTGCACCTGCGCTTCGGCAACGTGGCCCGTGGCGGGTTGCGCTGGTCGGATCGTGAAGAAGACTTCCGTACCGAAGTGCTCGGCCTGGTGAAGGCCCAGCACGTGAAGAACTCGGTGATCGTGCCGGTGGGCGCCAAGGGCGGTTTCCTGCCGCGGCGTCTGCCGTTGGGTGGTAGCCGCGATGATATTCAGGCCGAGGGTATCGCCTGCTATCGCATCTTCATTTCAGGTCTGCTGGACATCACTGACAACCTGAAAGAGGGCGGCCTGGTACCGCCGGCCAACGTCGTGCGTCACGACGACGATGACCCGTACCTGGTGGTCGCCGCCGACAAAGGCACCGCGACTTTCTCCGACATCGCCAACGGCATTGCCATCGACTACGGCTTCTGGCTGGGCGATGCGTTCGCCTCGGGCGGCTCGGCCGGGTATGACCACAAGAAGATGGGCATTACCGCCAAGGGCGCCTGGGTCGGCGTGCAGCGTCATTTCCGTGAACGCGGTATCAACGTTCAGCAAGACAGCATCAGCGTGATCGGTATCGGCGACATGGCCGGTGACGTGTTCGGCAACGGCTTGTTGATGTCGGACAAACTGCAACTGGTCGCAGCCTTCAACCACCTGCACATCTTTATTGATCCAAACCCGGAGCCCGCCAGCAGCTTCGTCGAGCGCCAGCGCTTGTACGACCTGCCGCGTTCGTCGTGGATGGATTACGACACCAGCATCATGTCTGCCGGTGGCGGTATCTTCCCGCGCAGCGCGAAAAGCATCGCCATCACGCCGCAGATGAAAGAGCGCTTCGACATCAAGGCTGACAAGCTGACCCCCACCGAACTGCTCAACGCGCTACTCAAGGCGCCGGTGGACCTGTTGTGGAACGGCGGTATCGGCACTTATGTGAAATCCAGCGAAGAAAGCCACGCCGATGTGGGCGACAAGGCCAACGACGCGTTGCGGGTCAACGGTGACGAACTGCGCTGCAAAGTGGTGGGCGAGGGCGGCAACCTGGGCATGACCCAGCTGGGTCGCGTTGAGTTCGGCCTTAACGGCGGCGGCTCCAACACTGACTTCATCGACAACGCCGCTGGCGTCGACTGCTCCGACCACGAGGTCAACATCAAGATCCTGCTCAACGAAGTGGTGCAGGCCGGCGACATGACCGAGAAGCAGCGTAACCAGCTGCTGGAAAGCATGACCGACGAAGTTGGCAATCTGGTATTGGGCAACAACTACAAGCAGACCCAAGCACTGTCCATGGCGGCCCGTCGCGCCTACGAGCGGATTGCCGAATACAAACGCCTGATGGCTGATCTGGAGGCGCGGGGCAAACTGGACCGCGCTATCGAGTTCCTGCCTGCTGAAGAGCAGATCAACGAACGCGTGGCTGCCGGTCAGGGCCTGACGCGGCCAGAGCTGTCGGTATTGATTTCCTACAGCAAGATCGACCTCAACGAAGCGTTGCTGGAATCCCGTGTACCGGATGATGATTATCTGGCTCGGGACATGGAGACCGCGTTCCCGCCGTCATTGGGGGCCAAATTCTCCGACGCCATGCGTCAGCACCGCCTGAAACGTGAAATCGTCAGCACCCAGATCTCCAACGATCTGGTCAACCACATGGGCATCACCTTCGTGCAGCGGCTCAAAGAGTCCACTGGCATGAGTGCAGCCAACGTGGCGGGCGCTTACGTGATCGTGCGTGACATCTTCCACCTGCCGCACTGGTTCCGTCAGATCGAGGCACTGGACTACAAGGTTCCGGCCGATATCCAGCTGGCTTTGATGGACGAACTGATGCGCCTGGGCCGTCGCGCCACGCGCTGGTTCCTGCGCAGCCGTCGCAATGAGCTGGATGCCGGGCGCGACGTGGGCCACTTCGGCCCGCACATCGCAGCGCTGGGTCTGAAGCTCGACGAACTGCTGGAAGGCGCGACCCGTGAAGTCTGGCAGACCCGCTATCAGGCGTACGTCGAAGCCGGTGTGCCGGAGTTGCTGGCCCGCATGGTTGCCGGGACCAGTCACCTGTACACCTTGCTGCCGATCATTGAGGCGTCTGACGTCACCGGGCAGAACGCTGCCGACGTGGCCAAGGCTTACTTCGCTGTGGGCAGTGCGCTGGATGTGACCTGGTACCTGCAACAGATCAGCAGCCTGCCAGTGGAAAACAATTGGCAAGCCCTGGCCCGTGAAGCGTTCCGCGATGACATCGACTGGCAGCAACGGGCGATCACCATCTCGGTTCTGCAAATGGCCGATGGCCCGGCAGACATCGAGGAGCGGTTGAACCTGTGGCTGGAACAGCACAGCGCAATGGTCGACCGCTGGCGTGCCATGCTGGTGGACATCCGCGCAGCAAGCGGCACCGACTACGCGATGTATGCCGTAGCCAACCGCGAGCTGCTGGACCTGGCCATGAGTGGACAAGCTGTCGCGGTTTGATGGTTTGACTCGGTAGTAATGAAAAGCCCTGCATCGTGAGATGTGGGGTTTTTTTTGGGGTCAGTTTCTCGACGGCAGAAGCGCATCCCGGTAGGAGCCAACTTGTCGGCAAGACATTGGGCCTGCGTTGCCGTGAATATTAAGCCTCGCGAATAAGTTCGCTCCTGCCGCAGATCGCATTCCAGGAGGTCACGCGTCGTAAACACGGGGGCTCGCAGCGGCCGGGACAGTCACGCATATTCGTCGCCAGTGAAGTTGTTTTCGCGGCTGAAGCCGCTCTCATCAAACAAAAAAGATCCATTCGAATTGGAATGGTTTTTCCGTAGGAGCGCGCTTGCCCGCGATGCGGTGTGTCGCGAAAAGTGAGTTGACTGACCTGACGTCATCGCGGGCAAGCGCGCTCCTACAGGGATCAATGTCTGCTGCGCGGCAGCGGGGCGTCTGGACGACGGGTAATCTCCTGCCGATCGCATTCCCACTGTAGGAGCGAGCTTGCTCGCGATGATGTCGGTACAGGCAATATCCCAATAAAAAACCCCGTCACAAGGACGGGGTTCTTTTAACGCTGTGTTGCGCTTTACGCTTGAACAACCGGGATCTTGGCGTTCGCAGCGACTTCACGGAACTCGGCGATCTGGTCGAAGCTCAGGTAGCGGTAGACGTCCGCTGCCATAGTGTCGATCTGCTTCGCGTATTCCATGTACTCCTCAACGGTCGGCAGGCGACCCAGGATCGAGGCAACGGATGCCAGCTCGGCCGAAGCCAGGTAGACGTTCGCGCCATCGCCCAGACGGTTCGGGAAGTTACGGGTCGACGTGGAAACCACTGTCGAGTTCGGCTCAACCCGTGCCTGGTTACCCATGCACAGCGAGCAGCCCGGCATTTCCATGCGTGCGCCAGCTTTGCCGTAGATGCCGTAGTAGCCTTCTTCCGTCAGCTGGTGAGCATCCATCTTGGTTGGCGGCGACAGCCACAGGCGGGTTGGCAGCTGGCCCTTGACCTGATCCAGCAACTTGCCCGCAGCGCGGAAGTGGCCGATGTTGGTCATGCACGAACCGATGAACACTTCGTCGATCTTCTCGCCAGCAACGCTGGACAGCAGACGGGCGTCGTCCGGGTCGTTCGGCGCGCAGAGCACAGGCTCTTTGACGTCGGCCAGATCGATTTCGATGATTTCAGCGTATTCGGCGTCAGCATCGGCAACCATCAGCTCAGGGTTGGCAACCCAGGCTTCCATCGCTTGAGCGCGACGTTCCAGAGTCCGCACGTCGCCGTAGCCTTCGCCGATCATCCAGCGCAGCAGGGTGATGTTGGAGTTCAGGTACTCGGTGATCGACTCTTTCGACAGCTTGATGGTGCAGCCGGCAGCAGAGCGCTCAGCCGAAGCGTCGGACAGTTCGAATGCCTGCTCGATGCTCAGGTCATCAAGGCCTTCGATCTCCAGGATGCGACCGGAGAAAGCGTTTTTCTTGCCTTTCTTCTCAACTGTCAGCAATCCCGACTGGATAGCGAAGTAAGGAATGGCATGAACCAGGTCACGCAAGGTGATGCCAGGTTGCATCTTGCCTTTGAAGCGCACCAGGATCGATTCCGGCATGTCCAGCGGCATAACGCCGGTGGCAGCAGCAAATGCAACCAGACCGGAACCGGCCGGGAAGGAGATGCCCATCGGGAAACGGGTGTGGGAGTCACCACCGGTGCCGACGGTGTCCGGCAGCAGCATGCGGTTCAGCCAGCTGTGGATGATGCCGTCGCCCGGACGCAGGGAAACGCCGCCACGGGTCATGATGAAGTCAGGCAGCGTGTGGTGCGTGGTGACGTCGATCGGTTTTGGATAAGCAGCGGTGTGGCAGAAAGACTGCATGACCAGATCGGCGGAGAAACCCAGGCAAGCCAGGTCTTTCAGTTCGTCGCGGGTCATTGGGCCGGTGGTGTCTTGCGAACCCACGGTGGTCATTTTCGGTTCGCAGTAGGTGCCTGGACGCACACCTTTGCCTTCCGGCAGACCGCACGCCTTGCCGACCATTTTCTGCGCCAGGGTGTAACCCTTGGTGCTCTCGGCCGGAGGCTCCGGCAGCTTGAACAGATCGGTTGGACCCAGACCCAGTTCGGCGCGAGCCTTGTCAGTCAGACCACGGCCGATGATCAGCGGGATACGGCCGCCAGCACGAACTTCGTCCAGCAGAACCGGAGTCTTCATTTCGAAGGTGGTCAGGACTTCATCGGTGCCGTGCTTGCAGACTTTGCCAGCATGCGGGTACAGGTCGATCACGTCGCCCATGTGCATGTTGCTGACGTCGAATTCGATTGGCAGTGCGCCAGCATCTTCCATGGTGTTGTAGAAGATCGGAGCGATTTTGCTGCCGAAGCAGAAACCGCCAGCGCGCTTGTTCGGCACGTAAGGAACGTCGTCGCCGAAGAACCACAGAACCGAGTTGGTCGCGGATTTACGCGAAGAACCGGTGCCGACCACGTCGCCTACATAGGCAATCGGGAAGCCCTGGCCGCGCATTTCTTCGATCTGCTTCATCGGACCGATGGAGCCTTGTACATCCGGAACAATACCGTCACGGGCCATTTTCAGCATGGCCAGGGCGTGCAGCGGGATGTCAGGACGGGACCATGCATCCGGGGCAGGGGACAGGTCGTCAGTGTTGGTTTCACCGGTGACTTTGAACACGCGCAGGCTGATTTTGTCAGCCAGGGTCGGACGCTTTTTGAACCACTCGCCGTCAGCCCAGGATTGCAGCACGGCTTGAGCATTGGCGTTGCCGTTCTTGGCTTTTTCAGCGACGTCATGGAACGCGTCGAACATCAGCAGGGTGTGCTTCAGTTGTTCAGCAGCAACCGCCGACAATTCCGCGTCGTCGAGCAGGTCGACCATGGTCACGATGTTGTAGCCGCCTTGCATGGTGCCGAGCAGTTCAACAGCGCGCTTTTTGTCGATCAGTGGCGAGGTGACTTCGCCCTTGGCCAGGGCAGACAGGAAACCGGCTTTGACGTAGGCAGCTTCGTCAACGCCAGGTGGAATGCGATTGGTGATCAGATCGACAAGGAAAGCTTCTTCGCCAGCCGGGGGATTCTTCAGCAGCTCAATCAGGCCTGCAGTTTGTTCGGCGTTAAGCGGCTGGGGCACGATACCCTGGGCGGCACGCTCTTCGATGTGTTTACGGTAGGCTTCAAGCACAGTATTACCCTCATCAGTGGTCCCAAATGGGTGTCCGGGACGCTCATCCAGGAATTACCCGATACCTGCACGACGAAACTTTTTGAGTTCCTTGGTCAGGGTTTCGGCAATTCCTTACAGAAGCTGTTTTCAAAGTTTTACGCCTGCAGGACGGCTGATGAGTGTTGACGAGGGCTTGAAACCTGCGTCAACACCGGACTGCGGGGTTACTTTGACTGTGCTCGTGACGCTTTGAAAACAGCTTCCAACGGACATTGGCGCCTTAAAAGGCTCGCTGATTCTACGGCAAATCGCGCGTAAAGGTAAGTTAGCCCTACACGTTCGGGGGTGATGGTTGTTAGACAAAGGGCTAATATGCGGGCTCGTTCTCGCCTGTCGTTGCCTTGTCTGCCATGCCCAATCAAATCATCAAAACGCCCTGCGTCGGCCTTTGCTCCACTGTTTACGGGGATCTGGTGTGCCGTGGCTGCAAGCGTTTCCACCATGAAGTGATCAACTGGAACGGTTACGACGAGGCCGAGAAAAGAGCCGTGTGGCTCAGGCTTGAGCAACTGCTGGTGCAGGTCATGACCGCCAAGCTGGAAGTCTTCGATGCTGGCAAACTGCGCCAGCAACTGGAGCTGCGCAAAATCCGCTTTGTGCCCAACCAGTCGGAATATTGCTGGGCTTATCAACTGATTGCCCGGGGCGCGCGGGTCATCAGCAATATAGAAGCCTACGGTTTGGCGCTGCTGCCGGAGTTTCGTGACTGGCCGCTGCCCGATCTGCGCGACGCCATTGATCGGGAATTCTTTTTGCTGTCCGAGGCCCACTACGAACGCTACATCGCGCCGGGCTTTTTGAAGGATGCCTTCGGGAGCTAGCGGGACAGTTGGATGCAAACCCCGATCAAGCGATAATGCCCGCCAGTTTCCGGAGCGCTTATGTCTGAACCCATCGAAAACCATCCCGTTGACGCCATCCTTGACGCCAGCGGCCTCAATTGCCCAGAGCCGGTGATGATGCTGCACCAGAAGGTCCGTGACCTTCAGGCTGGTGGCTTGCTCAAGGTCATCGCGACTGACCCGTCGACCCGCCGCGATATTCCCAAGTTCTGCGTATTCCTGGGCCATGATCTGGTGGATCAGCAGGCTGCGGATGGCACCTTCCTGTACTGGATTCGCAAGAAGCTGGATTGAGCTTGATCCGAAGGGCACACGCGGAACCCGTGGGAGCGAGCTTGCTCGCGAAAGCAGGCACATAGCTCACACAGATATTCTGGTTGTACCGGCCCCTTCGCGAGCAAGCTCGCTCCCACAGAGATCGCGTTTCAGTTCGGAAAGCCTTTGCAGCTTTCTATCCCGCCCGATCAATGCCTACACTGCCGCCGACTTCAGGGAGTACACCATGCGAATTGTTGCTGACGAAAATATTCCACTGCTCGATGCTTTTTTTGCCCATTTCGGCGAAATCACGCGTTTGCCCGGCCGCTCCATTGATCGGGCTGCGGTCGCTGACGCGGACGTTCTGCTGGTGCGCTCGGTGACCCCGGTCACTCGCGAGTTACTCGAAGGCAGCGCGGTACGCTTTGTCGGCACTTGCACGATCGGCACCGATCATCTGGATCTGGATTATTTCCAGGAGGCGGGCATCCAGTGGTCCAGCGCGCCGGGCTGCAATGCCCGTGGGGTCGTGGATTACGTGCTTGGCAGCCTGCTGACTCTGGCGGAAATCGAAGGCGCTGACCTGACGCAGCGTACTTACGGCGTGGTTGGTGCAGGACAAGTGGGCGGTCGGCTGATCAAGGTATTGCAGGGGCTGGGCTGGAATGTACTGGTTTGCGACCCGCCAAGGCAGGCGGCAGAAGGAGGTGATTACGTCAGCCTCGACGAAATCCTTCAGCGTTGCGATGTGATCAGTCTGCACACGCCCCTGACCAAAACTGGTGATCAGCCGACCTGGCATCTGTTCGATGCACCGCGGCTGCAACAGCTCAAACAGGGTAGTTGGTTGATCAATGCCAGCCGTGGCCCGGTGGTGGACAACATCGCCTTATACGAAACCCTGCTGGACCGCGAGGACTTGCAAGCCGTGCTGGATGTCTGGGAAGGCGAGCCAATCGTGAACGAGGCGCTGGCCGATCTGTGCGTGATTGCGACCCCACACATTGCCGGCTACAGCCTTGACGGCCGCCAGCGGGGCACCTCGCAGATCTATCAGGCACTTTGTGCTCATCTGGGGATGACCGCGCAGATGAGCCTCGCCGATCTGTTGCCAAAGCCATGGCTGGCGCAAGTCACGCTGGATGCCGGTACTGACTCTGCCTGGGCGCTGAGCACGTTGTGCCGTGGCGTATATGATCCGCGTCGCGACGATGCGGATTTTCGCCGCAGCCTGGTGGATGAGTTGAGCCAGCCGCTGGCCTTTGACCTGCTGCGCAAGAACTACCCGCCACGCCGTGAAATCGAAGGCTTGAGCGTGCGTATCGAAGGGCAGTCCGAGGCGCTGGAGCAACTGGTGTCAGCGCTGGGAGCGAGGCTCGTCACCGCGAACTGACTTCAGGGTGACGAACGTCAGGCAGAAAAAACCCGACTTGGCGTCGGGTTGTAAAATCGGGCAGTCGCCCAATCCTGTTCTTAATCTTGTTTGTTTGGAGCTACCCAGTTTTTGTCGCATTCCTGACATGCCGCCTGAACCATTTCTTCAGTAATCAGGATTTCGCGCCCGTCTTTATCGAGGATCGCGCCACCGACTGGCAGTTGCGGATTGGCTCGTACGACCGGGACTTGATTGCTGTTGTCTTGCAAGCTCATGGCCTGTCTCCTTCATCAGGTGTTTAGTGTATCCACGCTTGATGAATCCGCCGTGACATCACTCAGCACATCAAACGCCTTTTACTCCACCAGAATCGGCAGAAAATCGCCAGCCTTCACCGATGACGTTCGTCACCTGTCGGGTTCGCCAACGATCACATCTATGCTGACTGGCCCTTAGCGCCAGAGTTCATTAGCCGCCGCTGTACGGTAACCGCCAAAGCCTGGCTTTATGGGTGTAGGCTTTGCTGCTTCAGCCTTTGCAGCAGGTTCACTTTCATGGCTTCATTGCTTTCCGGTCGCCAGCGTCAGGCCATCCGTCTTGCCGCCCGTTTTGTTGCGCCTTACCGCTGGCAGGCCATGGGTGCGTTGCTTGCCCTGATCGTCACAGCCGGTATCACCCTGTCCATGGGGCAGGGCATCAAGTTGATGGTTGATGAGGGTTTTGTGACTCGCTCCCCGCAGCTGCTCAATCAGTCCATTGGCCTGTTCATGATGCTGATACTTGGCCTGGCGGTGGGCACCTTCATGCGCTTCTATCTGGTTTCGTGGATTGGCGAGCGGGTGGTGGCGGATCTGCGCAAGAAGGTGTTCGATCATCTGGTCGATCTGCATCCAGGCTTCTATGAAAATAACCGCAGCTCTGAAATTCAGTCCCGGCTGACCGCTGATACCACGCTACTGCAATCGGTGATCGGCTCATCGCTGTCGATGTTCCTGCGCAACGCCCTGATGGTGATCGGCGGCATCGCGTTGCTGTTTATCACCAATCCCAAGCTCACCAGTATCGTGGTCGTTGCCCTGCCGCTGGTGCTTGCGCCAATTCTGATTTTTGGCCGTCGGGTGCGCACCTTGTCCCGGGAAAGCCAGGACCGGGTGGCAGATGTCGGCAGTTACGTTTCCGAGGCGTTGGGGCAGATCAAGACGGTTCAGGCCTACAACCATCAGCAGCAGGACAAGCAACGCTTTGCCCGCACCGCTGAAGACGCGTTCCAGACAGCTCGCAAGCGCATTCTGCAGCGTTCTTGGTTGATTACCCTGGTGATCGTTCTTGTCCTGGGCGCGGTGGCAGTGATGTTGTGGGTCGGCGGTATGGACGTGATCGACGGGACGATCTCCAGCGGCGAGCTGGCGGCGTTCGTGTTTTACGCGCTCATCGTAGGCAGTGCCTTTGGCACGCTGAGCGAGGTGATTGGCGAGCTGCAGCGGGCGGCTGGCGCGGCGGAGCGGATCTCCGAGTTGCTGCAGGCAAAAAGCGAGATCACACCGTCCGAGAGCAACGCACTGCGTCTGCCGGAGCGGGTAGACGGTCAGCTTGAGCTGGAGGCGGTGAGTTTCGCTTATCCGTCCCGGCCTGAACGCAACGCTGTGGATAACCTGACCTTGAGCATCAATCCAGGAGAAACCCTGGCCTTGGTGGGCCCTTCAGGGGCAGGGAAATCGACATTGTTTGATTTGTTGCTGCGCTTTTACGATCCACAGCAAGGCCGGATTTTGCTTGAGGGGCTGCCTATCGCGCAGTTGGACCCGGCTGACCTGCGCAGATGCTTCGCCTTGGTGTCCCAGACTCCGGCGCTGTTTTTCGGCAGCGTTGAAGAAAACATTCGCTATGGCAAACCCGGCGCCACGTCGGAGCAGGTCGAAGCTGCCGCACGTATCGCCCACGGCCATGAGTTCATTATGCAAATGGCTGACGGCTACCAGACTCATCTGGGCGACGGTGGCCTGGGGTTATCCGGGGGGCAGCGACAACGGCTGGCCATCGCCCGGGCGTTGCTGGTGGATGCGCCGATTCTGCTACTGGACGAAGCCACCAGCGCGCTGGATGCGCAAAGCGAGCACCTGATCCAGGAAGCATTGCCGAGTTTGATGAAGGGGCGAACCACCCTGGTGATCGCGCATCGGTTGGCGACGGTACAGAACGCGGACCGCATAGCGGTAATTGATCAGGGGCGTCTGGTGGCGATTGGCACGCACCGGCAATTGATCGCCAGCAACCCACTTTATGCACGGTTGGCGGCGTTGCAGTTTAGTGTTCAGGGGGAAGTGGTTTGACAGTGTTAATGGCGGTGAACCAATCGCGGGCAAGCACCGCTCCCACAGGGGAATGCGATCTCATGTGGGAGCGGTGCTTGCCCGCGATAGGGTCGACACCAAAAGTCGTTATGACTCAGCGGTACTCGCACAGATAAGCAGTATCCACAGCTACTTTCAGCTGGAATTTGCTGTTGGCCGGTACATTGAACTGGTCGCCGGTGGCGAAGGTTTCCCAGTCGCTGCTGTCTGGCAGTTTCACGCTCAGGCTGCCGGAGATGACATGCATGATTTCCCGCTGCGCAGTGCCGAACTCGTATTCCCCGGCGGCCATGACACCGATGGTGGCCTGACCTTCCGCCTGACTGAACGCAATGGATTTAACGGTGCCGTCGAAGTATTCGTTGACTTTGAACATGGCGATTCCTCGAAAGTGGGCTGAAAAGGGGGCGGCCAGTATGCCCAAGCTTTAAAACCCCGTCATCAGCTTTAGGCCGGGCATTTCACTCAATTGGGCAGAATCAGCGGCAGCAATCGCGCGGTGTTGCGAGCGTCAACCAGGGCGCGATGTTGCTGCCCGCTGAACTGCATTCCCGCCAGCTGCAGAGCGCCATTCAAGCCGGGGGCGCGCTGCAATTGACGCGCCTGAGCGAAGCGCTGCTTGAGGTTGACGTGGGGCAGGGTGGTGAGAATGCTGGTCAACTGATGCTGACGCCATTCCAGCTCCAGCTGCTGGCGATCGTAGTCGCCCCAGCTTGCCCAGCCGACGATTCGCGCCCGATGATGCCCAAGCCAGCGCTCGAACATCGGCCAGACCTCGGTCAGCGGCGCTGCGCTATCGATACTGCTCTGGCTGATGTGCGTCAGCTCCCGACAGAAATTCGTCAACAGCGGCCGCCGCACTGGCCGCACGAAACGCTCGAAGTGATCCAGCTCGCGTCCGTCCTGATTGACCAGGGTGGCGCCGATTTCGATGACCTCCATTTCCGCCACGGGCCAGCCACCTTCCTCGGTCGTGGCCTCCAGATCAATCACCAACCAGTGCGGCATGTGAAGCTCCTATCCCAGAGTCGTTAATCCATTTCGAGCTAGCGTAGCCACATTCAGTCATTGACGTCCAACCGCGGGAACCTGGCATTACTGATAACCGCTCCTGACTGACGTTTTGTCTTGGCTGGCTAATACATCGACACTCGATCCGTCCATCGGTGCCCTGATGATGGCACTCAGTGAAAATTGAGCCATCTTTCTACCTTTGGTTAATTGTCTATTTGGTCAAAAAAGCCTACGGTATCTGATTTTCAGGGGTGCGCAGTCTTGAAGTCTTTGTCTGTGCAAATGGGGTGGCGAGCCTTGATGGCCGTGGTCGCCGCGACGCTGGCCATGCAGGCCAGCGCTGTCCAAGTGGTACGCATCGGTGCCGCACATTTTCCGCCTTATACCATCCGCCCCGAACGTGGCGCCGATACCGGGCTTTTACCCGAATTGGTCGCAGCGCTTAATGAGGTGCAGAAGGATTTCCAGTTTGTTCTGGTGCCTACCTCGATCCCCAGACGTTTCCGGGATTTCCAGCAGGGGCGCATCGATATGGCGATCTTCGAAAACCCCGACTGGGATTGGCAGCACATTCCCCACGAAACCGTGGACATGAAGCTTGAAGACGCCGAGATTTTCGTCACGCGTAGGGCACCGGGGCGCGGGCAAAGCTATTTCGATGAGCTCAAAGGCAAGCGCCTTGCGCTGTTCAGCGGCTATCACTACGCATTCGCTCAGTTCAATGCGGACCCCAAATACCTGGCCGAGAAATTCAACGCTACCCTGACTTACTCCCATGACAGCAACTTGCTGATGATCCTGCGGGATCGAGCGGATATCGCCCTGGTCACCCGCTCATATCTCAGCGATTTCATGGCGCGCAATCAGGAACAAGCCCGTCAGTTGCTGGTATCGGACCGAATCGATCAGACCTATCGGCATTTCGCGCTCCTGCGCCCGCAATCTCCCATCGGTGGCGTGCAATTCGACGCGATGCTGCAGCAGCTGCGTGACAACGGACAAATGCTGAAGATCTTCCAGCCGTTCCGCATCGCCGTGCTGCCCATGGACAGTGCCCGTGCGGTCGCCGGGGACAGAGTTCAGGAGTCTCGCTGAATAAGCTTTTCAACAAACAAGGCGGCGCATCTCATGCACCGCCTTGGGCGTTTTCAGCGGTCCTTGGCTTCTTTGGCATCCATCTCGGCATTGCGCTCGTGGACACGCTTGAGCTGTTCTTCGGTCAGCGGAACCTTCTGTGCTGATTGACGCAGCATCATCAAGCCTCCGACGATCGAGCCAATCGCAACCAGCAAAATCAACCAGGCATACCAGGGCATAAGGTTCTCCTTTTATGTCACCGTTTGAGCAGCGCGGCTGCTCAATGGTTCAAGTGTAGTCCTATGCCTTTTGTACTGGATGCCTCTTTTAAGGGCTGCGATTTACAGGCCGGTCAGCATGGCATCAGCCGGGGCGTCGGCCCGGGATTGCGCGGTCAGGCTGAAGTAGATGAAGCCTACGGCCATGAAGCCCAGAAAGATCACACCGATCAGCATGTTGAACCAGGCCATGGCGATCAGGCATACAACAGCCAGCGCCAGAGCGATGCCGGGTACGATCGGGTAACCTGGCGCGCGGAAGGTGCGTTCCAGCAGCGGCTCGGTTTTGCGCAGTTTGAACAGGCTGAGCATGCTCATGATGTACATCACGATGGCGCCGAACACGGCCATGGTGATCATCGCTGCGGTGAGGGTCATGCCGCTCAGGTTGATCAGGCCGTCGCTGTAGATCGCAGCGATGCCGATCACGCCGCCCGCGATGATGGCGCGGTGGGGCGTCTGGAAGCGTGACAGCTTCGCCAGCCCGGAGGGCAGGTAGCCGGCGCGAGCCAGGGCAAAGAACTGACGCGAATAACCCAGAATGATCCCGTGAAAGCTCGCTACCAGGCCGAAAAGGCCGATCCAGACCAACATGTGCAACCAGCCAGAACTTTCCCCGACCACGGTTTTCATGGCTTGCGGCAGCGGATCGTTGATGTTCGACAGTGTGCGCCAGTCGCCGACGCCGCCCGCGAAGAACATCACGCCCATGGCCAGGATCACCAGGGTGAGAATGCCGCTGATGTAAGCCTTCGGGATGGTGCGTTTGGGGTCTTTGGCTTCTTCGGCAGCCATGGCGGCACCTTCGATGGCCAGGAAGAACCAGATGGCGAACGGGATGGCGGCAAACATGCCGGCAATCGCTCCAGGCCCGAAAGTGCTCGAACCTGCCCAGCCATTGAGAGCAAAGTTGCTGAAGCTGAAGGCTGGCGCGACCACGCCCATGAACACCAGCAATTCGGCTACAGCCAGTACGCAGACCACCAGCTCAAAGGTTGCGGCCAGCTTTACGCCGAGAATGTTCAGGGTCATGAATACGATGTAGGCACCGACCGCAGCGTGTTTGGGGTCCAGAGCCGGGAACTGCACATTCAGGTAAGCACCGATGGCAAGGGCAATGGCCGGAGGCGCGAAAACAAATTCGATCAGCGTGGCCAAGCCAGCAATCAGTCCGCCTTTTTCACCAAAAGCCCGGCGGCTATAGGCAAATGGCCCGCCTGCATGGGGAATTGCAGTGGTCAGCTCGGTAAAGCTGAAAATGAAACAGGTGTACATCGCCGCGACCATCAGCGAGGTCACGAGGAACCCCAGGGTCCCGGCCACACCCCAGCCATAGCTCCAGCCAAAATATTCGCCCGAGATCACCAGACCGACCGCGATCCCCCACAGGTGCAGCGTGCCCAGCGTGGGCTTGAGTTGCGTAGTCATTTTCGTCTCCCTGATTCGATCAAAGCGTCGAAACATCCTGTTGCAGTCACCATGCCAGCCAGCGAACCACTGTCGTATTGGTCCAGAAAACGTCGTTTGTAGAACCGTTCTCGTTTGCAGGGCGTAGGATGGTGCAGATTTGGTGCGTGAAAGTATTTGCAGCGTCTGATTTAGGGCGCGTTCATGGCGCTGTATCGGTTCAGCTCGGCGGATCGATTACCGTCTGCCGACAGGTTCGGCTACAATGCGCGCCGATTTCGACCTACCAGAGAACCCCGCTCATGTCCGTCTGCCAGACTCCTGTCATCGTCGCCCTGGATTTCCCGACCCGTGACGCCGCTTTGAAGCTGGCCGATCAGTTGGATCCGAAACTTTGCCGGGTAAAAGTCGGCAAAGAGCTGTTCACCAGTTGTGCGTCGGACATCGTGGAAACCCTGCGAAATAAGGGTTTCGAAGTGTTCCTCGACTTGAAATTTCATGACATTCCCAATACCACCGCGATGGCCGTGAAGGCAGCCGCCGAGATGGGCGTGTGGATGGTCAATGTGCATTGCTCTGGTGGCCTGCGCATGATGGCGGCCTGCCGAGAAGTGCTTGACCAGCGCACCGGTCCGCAGCCGTTGCTGATCGGCGTAACGGTGCTGACCAGCATGGAGCGCGAGGACCTGGCCGGGATCGGTCTGGATGTCGATCCGCAGGTTCAAGTACTGCGGCTGGCCGCCCTGGCCGAGAAAGCCGGGATGGACGGCCTGGTGTGTTCAGCGCTGGAAGCCCAGGCACTCAAAGCTGCGCATCCTGCGCTGCAATTGGTCACGCCGGGTATTCGCCCTAGCGGCAGCGCCCAGGACGATCAACGCCGTATTCTGACCCCGCGTCAGGCGCTGGATGCTGGTTCCGACTATCTGGTGATCGGTCGCCCGATCAGCCAGTCCGCCGACCCAGCCAAAGCGCTGGCGGCGGTGGTGGCTGAGTTGGCGTTGTAACACCCAGCGGGAATCGCGATCCCCGTTGGAGCGAGGCTTGCCCGCGAATCAGGCGCTGCGGTGTCTCAGCCACACCGCGTCATCGTTCATCGCGGGCAAGCCCCGCTCCCACAGGTTCGGTGAGCCTCTGTAGGAGCGAGCTTGCTCGCGATGGCGGTGTGTCAGACAGACCGCTATCGCTGGCCTCGTAACCTCGGTGAGCTCCTACAGGGCACCGGGCATATTTCGATGCTGTAGGAGCTGCCGCAGGCTGCGAATGAGGGTTTTGCGTATTGCGCTTCTACACCTTCAACACCAACTTGCCAAAATTCTCGCCCTTGAATAGCTTCTGCAGGGTTTCCGGGAAGGTCTCCAGACCATCGACGATGTCTTCACGGCTCTTTAGCTTGCCCTCGATCATCCAGCCCGCCATTTCCTTGCCTGCGGCAGCAAACTGGCTGGCGTAGTCCATTACCACGAAGCCCTCCATGCGTGCGCGATTGACCAATAGCGAAAGGTAGTTACTCGGGCCTTTGATGGCGGTGGTGTTGTTGTACTGGCTGATGGCTCCGCAAATGACCACGCGAGCCTTGGGCGCCAGTCTGCTGAGTACGGCGTCGAGAATGTCGCCACCGACGTTGTCGAAATACACGTTCACACCGTTCGGGCATTCACGCTTCAAACCAGCGATGACATCCTCGTTCTTGTAATCGATGACCCCGTCAAAACCCAGTTCATCGATCAGCGATTGGCATTTTTCTTTGCCGCCCGCGATACCAACCACCCGGCAACCTTTGATTTTGGCGATTTGCCCGGCAACGCTGCCCACGGCACCCGCAGCGCCTGAGATCACCACTGTATCGCCACTTTTGGGGGCGCCCACGTCAAGCAGGGCGAAGTAGGCTGTCATGCCAGTCATCCCCAGAGCGGAAAGGTAGCGCGGCAATGGCGCAAGTTTCGGGTCGACTTTGTAAAAGCCCTTTGGCTCGCCCAGAAAGTAGTCCTGGACGCCCAACGCACCCTGCACGAAATCACCCACGGCGAATTGATCGTTCTCCGAGGCCACGACTTCACCGACCCCGAGCGCGCGCATGACCTCGCCGAGACCCACCGGTGCGATGTAGGACTTGCCTTCGTTCATCCAGCCACGCATCGCCGGGTCCAGAGACAGATAGTGATTCTTGACCAGGATCTGCCCGGCAGTCAGCTCGCCGACCGGGACCTCCTGATAAGTGAAATCTTCACGGCTGGCCGCGCCGGTGGGGCGTCGGCTGAGCAGGAATTGGCGATTGGTTCGGGTGGTCATGGCAGGTCCTCGAATAAAGGCGAAAGAATCATTGAAGTCGCCATAGCGCTGGCAGACAAGTGAAGATTGATCAGCGAATGCACGGTGATCCAGTTCGATGATGGAGCGGTATCCCTATAAAACCAGACCTGCAGGAGCTGCCGCAGGCTGCGAAGACGGTGGACCTTTCGCAGCACAATTCGCAGCCGGCGGCAGCTCCTACAGCGCTTGCGTGGTCCGGGAGAGCTAACAGGTCACCCCCGCATCAGTTAAGCTCGGCAATGGTCACTGGTACCGACGCATTTGGAGTTTGTTGATGGACGCGCCCTGGATTGCATTTCCTTTCATCACTGCCTCACTGATTCTGCTGCTGGACCTGACCCTGTGGCAGTGGGTGAAGCCTCGCTGGCTGCGTTGGAAGATCGTCGGGCGTCTGGTCCTGTTTCTAATGTTCAGTAAGGTACTGCTGGACGCTGGCCTGAGCCCTTTGGGAATGGTTTCCACTGAACTGCCCCTGTCGCGTCATGTGCTGGCGACGGTGCTGAGTATTGCCTGGTGGCTATTCGGTGCGCGAACGCTGACGGTGCTGACCAGTGTGGTGCTGGCGCCACGTATTGGTGGTAAAGGGCATTTATTACAGGACGTGCTGAGCGCAATCATCTTTCTGGTAGCCGTCGTGGCCGCTGCCGCCTATGTGCTCGATTTGCCGGTAAAAGGGCTGCTGGCGACTTCCGGCGCGGTGGCGATCATCCTTGGCCTGGCTTTGCAGAGCACCTTGAGTGACGTGTTTTCGGGCATCGTGCTCAATGCCACCAAGCCGTTTCGGGTCGACGACTGGATCAGGGTCGATGACATCGAAGGCAAAGTCATCGAGATCGACTGGCGCTCGACCCATCTGTTAACGGGTGAAGGCAGCATGGCGGTGATCCCCAACGCGATGGCTGCCAAGACCCGGATTGTCAATTTCAGCCGGCCAGATCATTTCCACTCTTTCACTTTGAAGCTTGAACTTACGGTTCGGCTGCGTCCCAAGCTGGTGCTGGATTCCATCGACAAGGCGCTGCAGGGTTGCCGGGAACTGTTGCCCCAGCCTGCTGCCAGCGCGGTGGTGGTAAAGGCCGGGCTACGCAGCGTCGAGTACGAGGTCACTGGCTACGTCAAATCCCGTGATCGCCGCTCTGCGGTGCGCAACCAGCTGCACGATTTGATCTATCGCCAACTGGCGGCCACCGAACCTCGTCAGGATCAGGCGCGACCAGCCACGCGGATGTCGGCAGTGCTCAATACCGTGGGTGCATTGCGCATGTTGAGTCATGCGGATCTGGTTGAGCTCGAACGCCATATGCACCTGGTTACCTTCGCCCCAAGGGAAGTCATTCTGGCGGGAGGCGTGGTGCCGGACTCGCTGTACATCATCGAGTCGGGTGTGGTTTCCGTTTCTCTTGAGCGTGCCGATGGCTGGTTGGAAGTCGGCCGGATGGGACCGGGAGAGTTATTGGGGGAAACCGGGTTTGTCGATCAGTCGCCGACCTTGGGACGATCCTGTGCACTCACTGATTGCATGGTCTATCGCATCGCAATCGCCGAACTGGAACCCTGGGTCAAGGATCACCCCGAGCTGCGCGGAGCGTTGGCAGGCCTGGCGAAATTTCGCGCCGCGGCGCGGGCAGCGATGCTTGAGAGCAAGCCTGTGGCACCGGACTCGCCGGGCTTCCTGCGCTGGTTACGCAGCAGTGTCACGCGCCTGCAAGCCGCGCGTGGTGAGCGCTCCAACGATAAGCTCAGCTAAATAGCGGCCGTTAATGATGCAGGTAGATCATTGGTGGCTTGTGCACTACATTGAGCTACTTACTTGAAGCTTGAGTCGGCCTGATGTCCTCCAATTGTCTGCAAACCCTTTATCCAAACGTGCTGCGTGCCGGTGACGCAGTGGCGCTGGTTTCCCCTGCGGGCCCGGTGGCTGCCGCTAAAGTCGAAAGCGCTGCGCAGGTCCTGCAAAGCTGGGGCCTCAAGCCCCGGATCTACCCTCATGCGCTGGACACCCATTCTTTCTACGCCGGTACCGACGAGCATCGGCTGGCGGACTTCAACGCAGCGCTGGCCGACCCTGGTATCCGGGCGATTTTCTGTAATCGCGGCGGCTACGGCGCACAACGTATCGTTCAGGGGCTGGATTTCGATGCCGTGCGACGTGATCCGAAGCTGGTGATCGGCTTCTCCGACATCACTGCCATCCATGAAGCGCTGTGGGTTCATACGCGACTGGCGACCATTCATGGCCCTGTGGCTGCTCAATTTGAACGTAGTGGCGTGTTCACCAGCAGTGTCTGGCACGCGACCATGAGCACCACACCGGTACGGGTCACAGCCGATGCAGCCGAGCCGACGTTCAATGTCCGCACCAGCGGCGCGGCTGAGGGCATTCTTCTGGGCGGCAATCTTTGCATGCTCAGCACCAGTGTTGGCACGCCTTTCATGCCGGATCTGACCGGAGCGATTCTGTTGATCGAGGAAGTGAACGAGGCGGCTTACCGGGTTGATCGCATGCTGACCCAACTGCTCAACAGCGGCGTACTCAATGGCGTCGTGGGCATAGCACTCGGGCAATTCACTGAGCCCAAGACGTCTGGCGCCATGACGCCTTCCAGCGTGCTGATGGAGCGTCTTTGCGGGCTGGGTATTCCATTGGTGGGCGGCTTTGCCATTGGCCATGGTGACGTCAATCATGCGGTGCCATTGGGCACTCAGGCCTCCCTTGATGCAGATTCGGGCACTTTACTGGTCGCGGCCGCAACGCGCTGACCGCCGAAAAACGTCATGCCTGCCCGAAACATCCTGAAAACGACGCCTGCATAGCTAATTGCCATTATTTGGGCGTCAGCGTCTTGTATATCCCCGGTCTCGTTGCGAATCTGCATGATTATTGAATGGCCTCGCTGCAAAGGCCATCGTGGCTTTGCTATTCCAACGGGGAAGGATCGCTATGATTACGGCCGTGCAAACACGTTTCGCCAACCTCGGGATGGCGAAAAAACTTGGTGTGGGTTTCACCCTGGTTTTGCTGTTGACCGCTGTGGTGGCCGCTATCGGAGTCTGGTCGCTGAAAAACATCAGTGGCCACTTCGATGGCCTCAAGCAGATGTCCTCCCTCAATAGCGAACTGCTCAAGGTTCGGTTGCTGGAGCAGGATTTCGCGCTGCGCAGTGATCCGAAGGTCGCCGAACAACTCCACGCCGGTATTGATCAGCTCAATGCCCAGGCCGAGCAGCTCAAGGGTCAGTCGCCCGCCAATCAGGCAATGATGAGTCAGGTTCAGCAAGCGCTGGCAGACTATCGAAAGTCCTTTGATCAGTTCGTGGACATCAGCCAGAGCAAGGATCTGGCCCTGGAGATGGCCAGTTGGTCTGTGTCCAGTGTTGCCAATAACCTTGACGTGCTGCAGTCAGGTCTGACGGATGACGGCACCTATGGCCTCAAGGATTCCAAAGGCGAGCAGGGTGCGGAATTCATTGAACAGGCCAACCAGATAAGCCAGGTTTCCAAACTGATGATGCAGGCCATGGATGAGGCTCGGGTGCGCCTGGACAAGAGCCGCAAAACCGGCTCGGAAGTCGAGGTCAAGACCGGCAAGATTGAACAGGCCGATGAAGCACGGGCGCTGGCTGAAGAACTCAAGGGTGTGATCAAGGATGACGGTTACCTCACTGTCATCGGTGAGGTCAGTACCCACATCGTCAATTTCACCGACAAACTCAACGAGTACACCGGCCTGCTTGCCGATGAGGCGAAGGTCTCATCGCAGCTGGCCGCCAACGCCCGGCAAGTGGTGGAGCTGGTGAAGCAGGCCTATGCCGCCGAAGACCAGTCGATGCAGGCACAACTGCAGACTAACGCGATGCAAATCATCGGTTCATCCATCGCTGCGCTCCTCGTGGGCTTGATTGCTTCAATGCTGATCACCCGGTTGATCGTCAAGCCGCTGCGTAGCGTCATTGGCATCGCACAGCGTATCGCCGCAGGTGATTTGAGCGGTCAGATCGAGGTTTCGCGCCGCGATGAAATCGGCCAACTGATGCTCGCCATGCAGCAGATGGGCGCAGGACTGAGTGGCATTGTCAGCGGTTTGCAGGCAGGCATCGAGCAGTTGGCCGCTTCTGCGCATTCTCTTTCAGCTGTGACTGAACAGACCAATCGCGAAGTCAGCAGCCAGCAGGAGGAAACCGAGCAGGTCTCCACGGCCATGAATCAGATGACCGCCACTGTCCATGACGTAGCGCGTAACGCAGAAGAAGCGGCACTGGCCGCGCAAAGCGCCGATGACAAGGTTGATAGCGGTCAGGTCGTGGTGCGCCAGAGCCTGCAGCGGATCGAGCAGCTGGCGAGTTCGTCTGCATCGGCCAGTCACAGTATCGAAAGCCTGAGTGCCGAGATTCAAAACATTGGTGTGGTGTTAGGCGTGATTAAAAGTGTGGCAGAGCAGACCAACCTGCTAGCGCTCAACGCCGCCATTGAAGCCGCTCGGGCGGGCGAGCAAGGGCGCGGCTTTGCTGTCGTGGCTGATGAAGTGCGGGCCTTGGCCAAGCGCACCCAGCAGTCCACCGAGGAGATTGAGCGTCTGGTCAGCAGCTTGCGTGCCGGGGCGTCGGCGTCAGTCGCGCAGATACAAAGTAGCGGCGAGCTGGTGAAGCTGGCAGTCAGCGACGTGCTGCAAACCGAAAGCGCCTTGGGCAGCATCGCCTCGGCTGTATCGATGATCCAGCAGATGAATCAACAAATCGCTGCCGCCGCAGAGGAGCAGACCTCGGTGGCTGAAGAGATCAACCGCAGCGTGACGAACATCCGGGCCAGCGCCGACCAATCCGCCTTTGCCATGCGCGGCAACGCAGCCTCAAGTATTGAGCTTGCGTCACTGGGTACCGAGTTGAAGGGGATGGTGGGGCATTTCAAATTGTAGATACATGCCCCTGTAGGAGCTGCCGAAGGCTGCGAAAGCGTCTCCACCTATACATCGTTATTCGCAGCCTTCGGCAGCTCCTACAGATGGTTTCCCCATCATGCAGTTCGGGGTTTACCCCCATTCAAAATCATCAACGTCAGCACCCCCGCAACAATCCCCCAGAACGCCGAGCCAATCGAGAACAAGGTCAATCCCGAGGCGGTCACCATGAAGGTGATGAGGGCGGCTTCGCGTTCTTTGGGTTCGTTCATGGCAACGGTCAGGCCGTTGATGATTGAGCCAAACAGCGCCAGAGCAGCAATCGACAGCACCAGTTCTTTGGGGAAAGAGGCAAACAGGGCCGCCAGCGTGGCACCGAAAATACCGGCAATGGCGTAGAAGATTCCGCACCAGATCGCGGCGGTATAGCGCTTGTTCCGGTCCTCGTGGGCGTGCTCACCGGTGCAGATTGCTGCGCTGATGGCCGCCAGATTGATGCCGTGTGAGCCAAACGGGGCGGTCAATAGAGAGGCGATACCTGTCACCGAAATCAGTGGCGAAGCGGGCACCTGATAGCCGTCGGCACGCAATACCGCAACGCCTGGCATGTTTTGCGAGGTCATGGCCACCACAAACAGCGGGATGCCGATACTGACAGTGGCAGCAAAAGAAAACTCAGGGGTGGTCCAGACCGGCAGGGCGACTTCCAATGCAAAACCGCTGAAGTCGAGCAATCCCAGAAAGCCCGCCAGCACTGTACCGACCAGCAGCGAAGCCAGCACCGCGTAACGCGGCGAGACGCGTTTAACCAGTAAATAGGTGAAGAACATGCCCAGTACCAGCCCGGTGCGATGCTGGGCGGCGACGAATATCTCGCTGCCGATCTTGAACAGAATCCCCGCCAGCAACGCGGCAGCCAAGGAGGCGGGAATACGTTTGACCAGCCGCTCGAAACTGCCGGTCACCCCGCAAATGATCACCAGCACCGCACTGGTGATAAACGCGCCAATGGCTTCGGGATACGCCACGCCGCCCAGGCTGGTAATCAGCAACGCCGCGCCGGGCGTTGACCAGGCGACAGTGATCGGAGTGCGATAACGCAGGGAAAGGCCAATGCTGCACACCGCCATGCCCATGAACAGCGCCCAGATCCACGAAGAAATCTGCGCCGTCGTCAGCCCCGCCGCCTGGCCGGCTTGAAACATCAGCACCAGCGAACTCGTGCAGCCGGTCATCATGGCGATGAACCCTGCCACCACTGCGGCGGGTGAAGAGTCGGCCAGCGGGCGTAAGCGGGCAGGTGAAGAGGTAGTCATCGAACGTTCCTTGAGCTCAATCAGCGACAGAGCTTCAGCCTAAACGTAGTGGTTACAAGGTATTGCGATACAGCGGTGGACGCATGTGTCAGTACAGTTGAAAAATCTCAATCAAGCATGAGTGCTGTACCTGTGGGAGCCGAGCTTGCTCGCGATAAGGCTGGACGCGATAGGCCTGATATCAGTGGTGTCCTTATCGCGGGCAAGCCTCGCTCCCACAAGAAAAGTATTCCGATCCGGCTGTCTAACCAGCTGGCTTTGCCCCTTTCTGCAAGGTCTCGCCCAGCGCCAGGTTGACTTGCAGCCAGCCGTCCACCGCTTCGCGTCCGGCTTCGGCGAAGACGCGTTGCAGCAGCTTGACCTGCTCGCGGCGCAACGCCTGTTCGAACTTCGAGCCTTCTTCGGTCAGCGCCAGCAGGCGCTTGCGCTTGTCGTTTTCAGGCGCTGCGCTTTGCACCAGATCCATGGCCATCAATTGGCGCAGCGGAGCATTGAGTGCCTGCTTGCTGACGCCGAGAACACCGAGCAGCTCTTTCACACTCAATCCGGGATAGCGGGCGATGAAAAACACGATGCGTTGATGCACCCGGCTGAAGCCACGGCGATCAAGCATTTCGTCGGCCTTGGCAGTGAATGCCTGATAGCCGAAGAAGAAGGCTTCCATGGCTATTTGTTGTGAAGCTGCATTTTTAAGGTCAAGCATATTGACGTATCTATGTCCGGCATCGTAATTTCGGTCAACCAGTTTGACTCATTTCCAATTATTTCGGCTAGCGGTGATCATTATGGCTTTCTCTGAGCGCGTTTCCCGTCTGAAAAGTTCTCTGATTCGTGAAATCCTGGCGGCGGCGCAGCGTCCTGAGGTCATGTCCTTCGCTGGCGGGCTGCCCGCCGAAGCAATGTTGCCCAGGGTGGAGTGGGCCGATATGCCGGTTGCGCTGGGCCAGTACGGAATGAGCGAAGGCGAACCCGAGTTGCGCGAAGCACTGGCTGGCGAAGCGCGAGCCATCGGGCTGCAGTGCGATGCCAGCCAGGTACTGATCGTCAGTGGGTCGCAGCAGACCCTGGATCTGGCGGCCAAGTTGTACATCGACAAAGGCACTCAGGTGATTCTGGAAGCGCCAACTTATCTGGCTGCGTTGCAGATTTTCCAGTTGTTCGGTGCTGACTGTCTGACCGTGCCGCTGCAAGCCGATGGCCCGGACCTCGCAGCCCTGCGCCAGCAGCTTGAGCGGCACAAACCAGCGTTCGCCTACCTGATACCGACCTTTCAGAACCCGTCAGCTGTTCGTTACAGCGAGGCCAGTCGGGATGCGGTGGCGGCGATGCTCGATGAGTTCGGCGTAACCCTGATTGAAGATGAACCCTATCGCGACCTGACGTTCGACGGCGGCAGTGCCACGCCCATCGCCAGTCGCTTGAAAAAGGCCAGTTGGATCTACACGGGTACGGTCTCGAAAACCCTGTTGCCGGGCTTGCGGGTCGGCTATCTGATCGCCAGCCCGGATCTGTTTCCGCACCTGCTGCGTTTGAAACAGTCTGCAGACCTGCACACCAACCGTCTGGGGCAGTGGCAAGCGTTACAGTGGATCGGAACCGAGCACTACCGCGAGCATTTGCACGAGCTACGACGCTTCTACCGGCAACGCCGCGATGCTTTCGATGCTGCCCTGCAAAAGCATTTCAGCGACCTGGCCCAGTGGAACAGCCCTCAGGGAGGTCTGTTCTTCTGGCTTACGCTGAAGCAGCCAATGGACACCCGCACTTTGCTGAAGGCTGCACTGGAGCAGGACGTCGCCTTCATGCCCGGCGAGCCGTTTTTTGCTGATCCGGATGCCAATCCCGGTTACTTGCGGCTGAACTTCAGCCATATTGATCCAGCGCGTCTGGATGAAGGACTCAAGCGCCTCGCGGGCGTGGTACGGCAAGCTCGATTGGAACAAGCGGCGTAAGCAGGCGATAACAGTAATTAAAGGAGCGGGACCATGTACAAGGTTTACGGCGATTACAACTCGGGCAACTGCTACAAAATCAAGCTCATGCTCAGCCTGTTGGGTGTGGAGTATGAGTGGGTGCCGGTGGATATTCTGAACGGCGAAACTCACACTGCCGCCTTTCTGGAGAAGAACCCCAACGGCAAGATCCCGGTGCTTGAGCTTGAAGATGGCACCTGCCTTTGGGAGTCCAACGCGATTCTCAATTTCCTCGCCGACGGCACCCACTACCTGCCAACCGAGCCGCGTCTGCGCACTCAGGTATTGCAATGGCAGTTCTTCGAGCAATACAGCCACGAGCCGAGCATTGCTGTCGCGCGCTTCATCGAGTTCTATCTTGGGCTGCCCGAGGAGCGCCTCAAGGAATACCGCTCGCTGCAAAAAGCTGGATATCGTGCCCTGTCCGTCATGGAGCAACAACTCAAGCGGACGCCATTCCTGGTGGGTGAGTCTTTCTCCATCGCCGACATCGCTCTTTATGCCTACACCCATGTCGCCCATCAAGGCGGTTTCGACCTGACACCTTATCCCGGTATCCAGCACTGGCTGGCGCGGGTAAAGGAGCAACCAGGCTATGTGAATATGCTGGACTGAAACCTGCCGGCAGGCGGCTTAACGAAAATTTTGAAAGGAATACCAAGTGCGTTTATCAATGGTTGCCGTGTTGACACTAATGGCGCTGGGAATAGGTTGTTCGGCCAAGGCCGAAGAATGCGATGCCAATCAAGCAGCAATGAATGCCTGTGCCGGCAAGCAATTGTCGGCTCTGGATGCTGATCTGAATAAACAATACAAGGCGCAGATGGCGTATCTGAAGAGCCCGGCGCAAAAGCAGGCGCTTAAAAATGCGCAGCTCAAGTGGATCGCTTTTCGGGACGCCGACTGTTTGTATCAGGTGGGCAAGGCTGAGAATTCCGGCTCGATCTGGCCGCTGCTGCAATCCCAATGCCTGGTCGAGCACACCAAAGTGCGGGTCGAACAGCTCAAGGGCTATGTGGCGTGTCGTCAGGAAGGCTGCCCGAACTGATGTCGGGCAACCGTTGAATCGTCAAACGGCGGAGAAGCGCTGATTCAGATAATCGATGATGACTTTGGACTCGTACATCCAGACAGTCTTGCCTGCCTCCTCGATGCGCAGGCAAGGCACTTTGATCTTGCCGCCTTCGTTCAGCAGGGTGTTGCGATCCAGTTCATTGTTCTTGGCATCACGCAGCGCTACCGGGACGTTCAGACGACGCAAGGTGCGGCGGGTCTTGACGCAGAACGGGCAGGCGTTGAACTGATAAAGACTCAGGCCCTGCGCAGATTGATCAACGGCCGCCTGGGCTTGCGGCGTGCGCTGCTTCTTCGCGGGGCGGGTGAGGAAATCAACGAGGATGACCAGTTGGCCAAGACCAACCCTTAATGCCTTGATGAACACTGTTTGAACCTCATGTTGAAGGGCGATCACGGTGTGATCGCGAGGCCCGGCGAATGCTATTGCTACTGCAGCCGGGCAGGGCGCTGATTACTTGATCAGGCTGAGGAATTCCATGCGGGTTGCGGCGTTTTCGCGGAATTCACCCAGCATCACTGACGTGATCATTGACGAGTTCTGCTTCTCGACACCGCGCATCATCATGCACATGTGCTTGGCCTCGATCACCACGGCTACGCCCAGCGCGCCGGTTACCTGCTTGATGGCTTCGGCAATCTGGCGGCTCAGGTTTTCCTGAATCTGCAGGCGACGGGCATACATATCAACAATGCGCGCAACCTTGGAAAGGCCCAGCACTTTGCCGTTTGGGATGTAGGCAACATGAGCCTTGCCAATGAACGGCAGCAAATGGTGTTCGCACAACGAATACAGTTCGATGTCCTTGACCATGACCATTTCGCTGGCGTCGGAGCTGAACAGAGCACCGTTGGTCACTTCTTCCAGGGTTTGCTCGTAACCGCGACACAGATACTGCATCGCCTTGGCAGCGCGCTTGGGGGTGTCGAGCAGGCCTTCGCGGGATACGTCTTCCCCCAGTTGGCCAAGGATCGCGGTGTAATTCTGTTCCAGTGTCACAGGAGTTGATTCCATAAGGTTTTCAGACAGGTACTGTGTTGCGGTGTACCAATTTTGTACCGGTCATACAGTGTTCAAATGCCGCAGTCCTGAGCAGACTGTTGCGATACCGGACCTGCAATCAAAAGGGCAGCCAGGTGGTCGTCGATGAACTCGTGGTTCATACCTGCCGGGAGGCGCACATAGTAGCGTAGGTCTGCCCGCAGTTGTATGGTCGTAGGACTGTGATCTTCGATTTGTTAAGGCAGTTGGCATCAGCCAATAGCTGTTTAGCGGCCCTTCAGCCGAAGGCACAGCCTTGAAGAAGATGGACTTCACGAAAGATCTCATCCCCTTTTTCGATTTCAGCCTTGCGCAGGTCGTATGCGGCTTGAAGATTGAGCCAGAACTGCGCAGTGGTCCCAAGGGCCTGCGCCAAGCGTAATGCAACATCTGCACTGATATTGCGCCGCTCACGGACAATGTCATTGACCGTAGGAGCGGAAACATGAAGCGCTCGCGCGAGTGCTGCAGGCGTAACTCCCAAAGGTTCGAGAAACTCTTCCTTGAGTATTTCTCCTGGATGTATCGGGCGCATGCCGTTCTTATGCATGGTTCACCTCAGTGATAGTCAACAATTTCGACCTGTTCCGGTCCGTTCTTGCCCCACACGAAGCATATTCTGAACTGTCCATTGATGCGGATGCTGTGCTGGCCCTTCCTGTCCGAATAGAGCTCTTCCAACCTGTTGCCAGGCGGTGATTTCAGGTCTTTCAGATCGGTTGCGGCATTCAGCATCGCGAGCTTGCGTTCCGCGACGTTTTTTATAGCGCCCCAGCGTCTCGTATTGCCAGTCTCAAACAGCCTCTGAGTGTCAGTACAGCGAAAGCTTTCAATCATTCGTAATGCTTAACGTTATTCGTTAAGGTCGCATTGTATAGCGGAACGAGGAATTTTCAATCACCGCCGCGCTTGATTTGTGTCGATTTCCTTACTCAAGCTTTACCAAGCAGATACAGACAACCCGCCACTCCCGCTGTCTGACTTACAGGTAACCAATACCTGCCGCATACAGAGAGTGCATTAATGTTTGGTCGAATGATTAAAGTCGCGATGGTTGTCGCTGTGTTGTCTACGGTTTCTGGCTGTTTCCCGTTCTGGGGACCAGGCGGGCATGGCGGTGGTGGTGGCGGTCATCATGACGGCGGCGGTCAGGGCGGTCCTGGCGGCGGTCCTGGTGGGCGCCCGTATCGATGATCTCAAGCTGATCTGGCGCTGATCAGCCAGCAGAGAACTGGAGGGTTCGCGACGGTTATTCGTCGCGTCCTTCCATCATGGTCCGTTTCAACATGACGTAAACGGCACCCGCGCCGCCATGCTTGGCCAGGCATGAGCAAAAGCCAAGCACCTGAGTATGTTGCCGTAGCCAGGTATTGACGTGGCTTTTGATCATCGGCCGCTTGCCGTCCAGCCGGACGGCCTTGCCATGGGTCACTCGCACACAGCGGATTTCCAGCTTGGTGGCCTCGGCCAGAAACTCCCACAGGGTTTCCCGGGCAACTTCGACGCTCATCCCGTGCAGGTCAAGACTGCCTTCGAAGCTGATTTGCCCCAGCTTGAGCTTGCGCATCTGACCTTCCTGGACGCCATCGCGGGACCAGCTCAGCACATCTTCCGGCCCTACATCGATGACAAACTGATCAGACAAGCCGTCGACCGTAACTGAATCGGTTCGCACGGTAGCGGACTGGCGAAGTTTGTTGAGCATCTTGCGGTCGGTCTTGGGTTTGCCGACATCAGCATACTCATGCTTGATGGGCTTGATGCCACGTGTCTCGTTTCGGAACAGGGAAAAATCGTCGTCTTGCATGTCAGCCTCCGCGAAGGGGGCTAGTTTAACCAGGTGTGGTCTGCGCGGCGTGACAAAAATGCGAACATGCTGACGGGAATCGATCTGTAGGAGCTGCCGCAGGCTGCGAATTACGGTGTGCCAGACAGATTGCTTTCGCAGCCTTCGGCAGCTCCTACATAAGTTGGTAATGGATCAATCGTGTTTTTTCATCAGATGCGGCGACATGTTCAGCCCGCTTTTGCGGCGCATGCGCAGGCGGCAGCGGCGCCACAGCCAGATACCCAGGTACAGCACGAATAAACCGCCGGCCACTACGAATGCCGCGCCCAGCGGACTGGCATTCAGCTCGCCCAATGCTGGCGGATGGCCAATCAGGCTTGAAACACCGGCCATCGTCAGCAGCACCCCTAAGGTTGCCAGCAGCGCGGCAAGCCCTGCGCCAAGGCGCATTCCCCAGCTGCCAGATCCTTTGGGACGCAGGCGGCGGGCATCGAAACCATCGGATATTTTCATTCCGATTTCCTCTGAGGGTATCGGCGCTCTGACCCGGTTATGACCCGGTGGTTCCCGGTTTTCAGGATTCAAAGGCAAATGCGAGCGATTAATGGATGGGCGGCTGTCTGGGCTATCTGCCGTTGCGCCGCCCATGCTGGAAGGTGTTCAAGGTTGATTCATTGATCCACTGGCTTTCAGAGACTGCAGTCCTGCCAGCCAGCAAGATCCGAAGACGCATGAGCTACGTTCAGATCAAATCTTTGGTCAGGGCCAGCGTCGCAAAGTTATCGTTCATTATCGCCATCTCGGTGCGATGAACAACATGCGCGCTGACCACGCCATCGGGGCTTGGCAAGTCCCGGGTGGCGCAGGCATCGTCCACCAGCGTGCAACGGTAGCCGTAGTCTTTAGCCGCACGCACGGTGGTGCTGATGCTCGAGTGGCTCATGAAGCCACAGACAATCAGATCCAGATGACCCAGGCTTTGCAGCAGGTCATCCAGGCCGGTGCCGTTGAATGCATTCGGCAGGCGTTTTTCAACCACCGGTTCGCCAGCCTCAGGCAGCAATTGCGCTAGAAATTCGCCACGTTCGCCTTGTGGGTCGAACAGACCGCCCACGGTGCCGAGATGGCGGATATGGACGATCGGGCATTTAGCGAGGCGGGCGGCGGCGACCAGTTGGCAGATGTTCGCGACAGCTTCATCAATGCCAGTCAGGGCCAGCGGACCGCTTGTATATTCTTTCTGGGCATCGATGATAATCAGCGTGGCATTACTCAAAGTGGCAGCTGCATAACCGCGGCCACTGAGTTGAAACATGGTCTTTGGATCGGACATCTGGGGCTCCTTCGTGTGGGGCTTTTGCGACATTCTCCTCCGGCTGAGCGGTTCTGTGAATGGCGTCGATGAGAAGCTCCGGTTTCTGTGGCCTGTAGAGGCATCGATCAGGTGTGGCCCGATTATGCCTTGGATTGAATAGTCAGGTATCCGAAAACCTTACATGTCGGTCATTTCCAGCGGTGCTGGCATTCGGGCATCGTGTGAATCGGCCATGGCTGGTAGAATCCCGACACGTCTTTCCAAGGAGCTTGCCCCAGTGATCACATCCCGCTTGCGCACGGTGCGCGACCATATCCGTTGGGCGGTCAGTCGCTTTCACGAAGAAGATCTGTTTTTCGGCCATGGCACCGACAACGCATGGGACGAAGCGCGCCAACTGATTCTGGGTGCCTTGCACCTGCCGTGGGAGATTGCTGACAGCTACCTGGATTGCCGTCTGGAGCTCGATGAGATTTCCGAGCTGCAACGCCTGATTGCGCGGCGGATTGACGAGCGAGTACCGACGCCGTATCTGCTGGGTGAGGCCTGGTTCTGCGGGATGTCGTTCATTGTTGATGACCGGGTGCTGATCCCGCGCTCGCCTATTGCCGAACTGATCGAAAACCACTTCGCACCCTGGCTGGCCGACGAGCCTGCGCGCATTCTCGATCTGTGTACCGGTTCTGGCTGTATTGGCATTGCCTGCGCCGACGAATTCCCCGAAGCCGAAGTGGCATTGGCTGATTTGTCGTTTGCAGCGCTTGAAGTCGCCAACCAGAACATCGAACGTCATGGCATGGAGCAACGAGTCTATACCGTGCAGGGTGACGGCTTTGACGGGCTGCCGGGCCAACGCTTTGATCTGATCGTGTCCAATCCGCCTTACGTCGATTCCGAAGACTTCGCCGATATGCCCGACGAATATCAGCATGAGCCGGAACTGGCCTTGGCCTGCGGCAGTGACGGGCTGAATCTGGTTCGTCGCATGCTCAGCCAGGCGGCTGAGCATTTGAATGAAAAAGGTTTGCTGATCGTTGAAGTCGGCAACAGTCAGGTCCACGTTCAGGCACTGTATCCGGAAGTGGATTTCGCCTGGCTAGACTTCCTGCGGGGCGGGCATGGAGTGTTCATGCTGACAGCGGCCCAATGCCGTGAGCATCAGGCTTTGTTTCAGTCGCGGGTCTGAACAACGCAAGATCTGTAGGAGCTGCCGAAGGCTGCGAATCGCGGTGTGTCAGACACACCGCTTCGCGACCGTCGTACCCTCCGACAACCCCTACAGAACCGAGAATACGCGAGGCCTGTAGGAGCGCGCTTGCCCGCGATGGAGGCAGGTCAGGCAATAAGTTTTTCGCTGGCACACCGCATCGCGGGCAAGCGCGCTCCTACAGCTGAGCCATTTGAGTTCAGAAATGCCTCACCGGTGGGTCGCAATCCAGATCAGCAGGCCAGCCTGGAACACCGCAAACGTCACCAGGCACGCGATGGTAAAGCGCAGGCCGCTGTCTTCACGCTTGTATTTGTTCACCCGATCCTCATGCTGACGGATCGTCACTTCCTGCTCGATCATCTTCTTCTCGGCGTTCTCCAGCATCTGCGAGGCTTCGAGAATTTCAATGATCTGAATTTTGTCGTTGTTCCAGGTGCTGTGCAGATTACCGACCTGAACGTCCTTGAAACTTCCCTTCATGTGCTGCGCGTCGGCATAACCGACTTCGAAGCCCTGGGTTTTCAGAAAGTGGTCACGACGCATCCGCGTATCTTCGTTAAGCCCGTCTTTGCTGGGTAATGCAAAGCTTTCAACCTTGTAACCCGACCACTTTTTCTGCGCCCAGTGGATGCCTTGAGCGATCAGAAAACGGCCGATGCCGCGGTTCCAGGGTTCGATCTGCAAACCGGATTCCGGACCGAAGCGCACGATGTGGGTGACATGATCAACCCAGATATCCAGGTGATTCTGTTCGCGGCGCACCCGTTGCCCCGGCAACTGGATGTTCATCCGTAGCAGGCTCAATTCCTTGCTGTGACGTTCAGCGCGGCCGAATTCGACGAAGCGTAACGGCCGGCCGCCAGTGGCTCGGTCTGTTTGCAGCGGGGCGAGCCGCAGCATCTGAAATATTTCCGGCTTGACGTCCTCCCACGGCTGCGCCGGCTTGGCTTCGGCAGCCTGGGTTTCACCAACCTTTTCGGGTAAATCTGTTGTTTCGGTCATTTCACGGCGATCCTGTCCATGACACTGTGCAGCAAACACAGTGCCAGCAATCCCCTATCGGCCGGTTTCCAGAGTCCTGAAGGGTGCCACTGGCTTCCTGACATCAAATTTGCCTGCTCAGGCGCCGGGCAGGGCACCAATAAAGCGCAGAATCTGGCTGGAAATTTCAGTGGCGAGAGGCAACTTGGGGTTTTTGTAGGATGCCAGCTGGCGGTCCATGTCCTTGGGCACAATGCGCAGCACGTGGTTCATGCCTTCGATCAGGGCCAGATGGGCATCCGGTTTGGCATCCTTGAGCAATTGTGCGTCGCCAACGCCCACTTGAATGTCGTGCGTGCCCTGAATGATCAACGCGGGCATCTGCAAGTTGCCGAACGCGGCTGCCGGATCCTGGCGGAACAGGGAAATCAGGTACGGCTGAACGCTGGGACGGAATACCACCTCAAGCTCGGCCGGAACATCGTTGTCTGTCTTGCCGGCCTTGATTTCGTCGATCAGCAGGTTGGCCCGTTGCATCAAGGGTGGGGGCAGGCGGTCTTGTAGCTGTTCACGCAGCACGATATCCACCGGCCGGCCAGTGCCCGCTACAGAAATCACCGCAGCCGCCCCGGCTTTCTCGGCAGCCAATGAGGCAACCAGCGCACCCTCGCTGTGGCCCAGCAGGATCAACTGGCCCAGACGCCGATCAGTCTTGAGCTTCTGGCCCCAGGCCTGGGCGTCGGCAACATAGCTTTCAATGCTTAGATTGCGCTCGTCGGGGGTTGCCGGTTTGCTGGCGGCTACGCCTCGTTTGTCATAACGCACACTGGCGATATTGTTCTTGGCCAGAATCAGCGCCAGACGCTTCATGCTGTCGTTGCGGCCACCCTCGGGATTATTGCCATCGCGATCCGTAGGGCCGGAGCCTGCAATGATCAGCACTACAGGCACCGGAGTGTCTGACCTGGGTAGCAATAAGGTGCCAAACAGCTCGCCTGTGGCAGTGTTCAGGCTGATGGGGCGTTGCAGAACCGAAGGGGTGGCAGCGTGAGCCAGCCCGGTAAGCAGCGGGAGAATCAAGGCAATAACTCGTAACATCGTTGGGCCACTATCTATTTGGATGCCACTTGGACGCGGCCAGACCGATAAGGTTCGAGGATGAACTACGCGCCCAGCCTGCGTATACTGGCGCGCCTGGTTTTCTTTATCCGGGTTTTCCTGATCTGGTTCTTTCGCTGATTCCTCGGAGCGTCCGCATGTCCGGCAACACCTTCGGCAAACTGTTCACTGTCACCACTGCCGGCGAAAGCCACGGTCCGGCACTGGTCGCTATCGTTGACGGCTGCCCGCCGGGCCTTGAGCTGTCGCTGCAAGACCTGCAAGTCGATCTGGATCGACGCAAGCCCGGTACCAGCCGGCATACCACCCAGCGCCAGGAGCCCGATGAGGTGGAAATCCTTTCCGGGGTTTTCGAGGGTAAAACCACCGGTGCGTCGATCGGGCTGTTGATCCGCAACACCGATCAGAAGTCCAAGGATTACTCGGCGATTCAGGATCTGTTTCGCCCGGCCCATGCCGATTACACCTATCACCACAAATACGGCATTCGCGATTATCGCGGCGGTGGCCGCAGCTCGGCACGGGAAACAGCCATGCGCGTGGCGGCGGGCGCCATCGCCAAGAAGTATCTGGCGACCATGGGCATTGTTGTGCGCGGCTACATGAGTCAGCTGGGCCCGATTGAAATCCCGTTCAAGACCTGGGACTCGGTGGAAGAGAACGCGTTTTTCTGCCCCGATCCTGACAAGGTTCCGGAGCTGGAAACCTACATGGATCAGTTGCGTCGAGATCAGGATTCGGTCGGCGCGAAGATCACTGTAGTTGCTGAGGGCGTGCTACCTGGCCTGGGTGAGCCGATATTTGATCGCTTGGACGCTGATCTGGCCCATGCGCTGATGAGCATCAACGCCGTCAAAGGTGTGGAGATCGGTGCTGGCTTTGCCAGTGTGGCCCAGCGCGGCACCGAGCATCGTGACGAGCTGACCCCGGAAGGTTTCCTGTCCAATAACGCAGGCGGCATTCTCGGTGGTATTTCTTCCGGTCAGCCGATCGTTGCGCACCTCGCACTCAAACCCACTTCCAGCATCACCACGCCAGGGCGCTCCATCGATGTTCATGGCAACCCGGCGGAGGTCATCACTAAAGGTCGTCACGACCCTTGCGTGGGTATCCGCGCCACGCCAATCGCGGAAGCGATGATGGCGATTGTGTTGCTGGATCATCTGTTGCGCCATCGCGGGCAGAACGCCGATGTTCAGGTCAGCACCCCGGTGTTGGGTCAGCTGTAATGCGCGAAAGCGTTGCCTGCGCAACGGAATACTGAGGTGACGCCGCCTGCTTGCGGGCAGCTGCCCTATTGGCGGCTGTCCGGCTTCTATGTCTTTTACTTCGCCTTGCTCGGCTCGACTGCTCCTTTTCTGCCGTTGTATTTCAGCCATTTGGGCTTTTCCAGTGCGCGGATTGGCGAACTGGTAGCGATCCCCATGCTGATGCGTTGCATCGCGCCCAATATCTGGGGCTGGCTCGGGGACTATACCGGGCGACGCCTGATCATCGTGCGCGTTGGGGCGATGTGCGCGCTGCTGGCGTTTTCCCTCATTCTGTTCAAGCAAAGCTATGCCTGGCTGGCGATGGTCATGGCCCTGCATGCATTCTTCTGGCACGCGATATTGCCGCAATTTGAAGTCATTACCCTGGCTCATCTTCAGGGCCAGACCGCTCGTTATAGCCAGATCCGCTTGTGGGGCTCGATTGGTTTCATCCTTTCGGTGGTCGGTCTGGGGCGGTTGTTCGAGTGGTTCAGTCTGGATCTCTTTCCTCTGGTGTTGCTGAGCATCATTCTGGGTATCGTCGTCAGCAGTTGGTGGGTGCCCAATGCCACGCCGTCGGTATCGGCGGCACGTCCTGATTCTGGTGGTTTTCTCCGGCAACTGACCCGGCCCGGGGTGTTGGCGTTCTTTGCCTGTGTTGCGCTGATGACGTTGAGCCATGGCCCGTATTACACATTTCTGACTTTGCACCTTGAGCATTTGGGTTACAGCCGCGGGATGATCGGCGTGCTCTGGGCGATTGGCGTGGTCTCGGAAGTGCTGATGTTCATGGCCATGAGCCGGCTTCTGCAGCGTTTTTCGGTGCGTCAGGTATTGATGGCCAGTTTTCTGCTGGCCTCGCTGCGTTGGCTTTTGCTGGGCAGCTTCGCGGAGGATCTTATCGTCCTGCTGTTTGCCCAGTTGCTGCATGCGGCGACCTTTGGCAGTTTCCATGCCTCTGCCATTCACTTCGTCCAGCGCAGCTTCGGCGCGCAACAGCAGGGCCAGGGCCAGGCCTTGTACGCGGCATTGTCCGGTACGGGTGGTGCGCTCGGAGCGCTGTATGCCGGCTACAGCTGGAATACACTGGGCGCTGGCTGGACATTTACAATCGCAAGCCTCGCAGCGTTGGCCGCCGCCATCCTGGCGGGTACAAGAATGAAAGAGGAGCACGCATGAGCAGCCTGTTTGTGTATCACCAGTCGATCCCCGAGCAACCCTACAAGGTATTGACCCACCTGGAGGACATCGCCTCTACGCTGGCCGAGCACGGTGTGGGCTTCGAGCGTTTGCAGGCCGCTAGCCCCGTCAACGCCGACACAAGCGACGCAGAGCTGATCGACAGCTATCGCGTGCAGATCGATACGCTCATGACCGAGCGCGGGTATGCGGTCGTCGATGTCGTGCGTGCCCATACTGCTGACCCGGTGTTGCGTGAAAGCAGCCTTGCCGAGCACCACTGCCCTGAAGACGAAGTGCGGTTTTTCATCGCCGGGCGTGGACTTTTTACACTGCATATCGACGAGTATGTTTATACGGTGCTGTGCGAAAAAAATGACTTGATTTCCGTACCAGCCGGTACCCGACGCTGGTTTGATATCGGCGAGAATCCACGTGTTGCGGCTCTGCGCTTTTTCAGGAATTCCCCAGGCAAGGCCATTTTTACCGGCGATACCCTTGCCGCCCGGTTCGCGCAGCTCGATGATCTTTAGGGCCTGGGGACGCTGCACACGTCGGCACTGTACTCGTTTGCCGGTATCAACCGAAGCCTGAGTAGGCCTTGTCCCGCCGATAGGTAGGACATTGCCTCATCGGGTGTAGGGAATCACTGTTTGTTTCTTGCCTTGTTTTTAAACACTTTTATTCGTGTAGTTTCCTGAGCTTCCCATCTACGGCGCCGTCCTCAACACGCTCACTAAACAGGCGCCGGGTTTGGACACAGGAGCAAACCCTATGGCAAGTACGGAATCCCTCAACCCCACCCCCGACTCCCTCGTGCAACAAATGGTCAGCAGCATCGATGAGCTGGACAATGATCAGGCCATCGAAAATGCCCTTGGCTGGCTGTGCCGCGAATGCAATTGTGAACGGGCGATGTTCTATCAGTTCAGAGGCTCGATGTTGCTCACTCTGGTCACATTCAATGTCGAGGATAGTTGGAGCGCGGGCTACGGGCGGCTACGTCTGTTCACCCAGGACCCCGTCATCAAGTTCTATCGCGGACAGCTTGGCTTCCTCGACTGGAGCAAGGCTTTCGAGCTGTATCCAGCCCCTGACAGCTATCGCCAGACAGTCGAAAACCATCAGCTGATGCCTGGCTGTTCCTACGGCTACACAAGCCAGGGACGCAGCTTTCAGGGCGTGACGTCGATCTGTTCACTCAATGGATTGCGCAGACCTCTTACCCATGGCGACCAGTACTTGCTGTCGAGCCTGGTGCCGGTGCTGCATCTGGTCGGGCGCGGCACAAGCTTGCGATCCCGTGGCCTGAGCGATAAGGAGCTGGAGATACTGGAATGGGCGCGCGATGGCAAAACCGCTTGGGAGATTGCTTCAATCCGCCAGATATCGGAGGCAACGGTGAAATACCACCTCAAGAGCATCTACAACAAACTCGGTGTGTCCAACCGCGCGCAGGCCGTGGGCGAGGCGTTGTGTCTGGGAATCATCAAATGACCCGGGGGTTTGTTTGAACTGCCGGATTCACGATTAGATTGGATTTCTTTTCGTTAGGATCGCGCTTGTCCGCGGTAGCCATGGTTCGGCTGGAAAGTACACCTGATCCAACGTTATCGCGGGCAGGCGCGCTGCTGTCAGGCACTTATTTGTCACCTGCATGCAGCGTTACTGAGCAAAGGAGAGTGATTGGGTATGTAAGCAGGTAGTCGTCAAGTTGCTGGCGCTGGAGTTTGGTTCTGTTTTGTGGGGCCTATTGATATATAAAATTTACATTAAAAACTTTTTTCAATTGGAAAAGCGCTCGGATGCTGGCGCCAATAATATTTCTTCATCTAAATCAGATGGTTGAGTGGCTGATGGAGATATATCGACGTTTTTTCAATAAATTGACACGGCAGGTAATCTTTGAAATTATCTCTGCGGCATTCCCGCAGATGTTTCTTTCGCACATGCCAGGTCGATACTGAACGTGTGTCTCCAGGGCCTCTGGTCAGCACATCATGGCCGTAGGGAGCAAGTTTCACACTTGCAATCTTCAGCTGGGAATCGACTTTTAGTTGATGCTCCCTTAAACACTAGATGAGGCCGCCTAAAGCGAACCGGCGGTAGCATTGCTTTTTGACTAAGCGGTATACGTACTCGCCGTTTTTTACAGAACATCCCTCTTCTTTTTCGTTAGTTGCCTGACTTGTCCCTCGTCAGAGGCCGGTCTGTGTCTGTTTTATTGTTTAAAGCTGAGCAGCAATCAACTTGCGTACTGAAATGTATCCGGTTCCGTACATTAAGTTACACCGCGCGGCAGAGTGCATATCTACACCAGAATCATTAAAGGAGATCTGAATATGTTCGGAGACAATCTGGAAACCACGTGTGGTTGCGTTGTGGCCGGGGCAGGGCCTGCGGGTATGGGCCTCCTGTTCAACGCATTGAAGAGCGGCACACTGCCTGACCTGGCACGCGATGGGTTGATCATTGTCGATGCCAGCGCGAATCCGGGCGTCGGTTGTCTGGGGGATTACCGGATAACCGCCAATTCGGTGGGAGACGTGTTTCTTGATTGCTTGCGAGACCCGGCCTTGCGTGACGTTTTCCAGCCGCTGGAGCATTCGCCGGCCTACTGGCGTATCCGCCGTCAGGCGCAAAGCGCGCCGCAGTTGTCGGACGTGGGCGAGCTGCTGGCTGAAGCGTCAAAGCTGGTCCTGGAGTTCATCATTCAGCGTTATGGCGTCATGCTGTGGCATAGCACCACGGTGACGGAGGTCGTCAGGGACGGTGATGAGTACTGCGTCTGGGTGGAACATCAAGGGCGGACCCGGCGCATTCGCAGCCGTGCAGTTGTGCTGAACCTGGGAGGGCAGCAGGACCCCAGATACTTGCATGAAGGACTGGCCGAACATGGCCTGATGGTGCCTGCCTCGGCGACCATCAAGTCCGCAGACCAATTGCTGCGCATGAATGCCGTACAGTTGCGTGAAACCTTCGCCCCAGCGCTCGCTTCCTCAGGAAGGATAACCGTCGTTGGCGGTTCCCACAGCGCGTTCTCGATACTGGAAAACCTTGCCGACGCCCTCGAGTTCGCCGGGCTGCAGGAAGTGACGTTGCTGCATCGCTCCGCTATCCGGCTGTTTTATGAAAGTGCCAGTCTTGCTCATGCCGCCGGCTATGTTTTCGACCCCGTCAAGGATGTTTGCCCCGTGTCTGGTCGGGTCAACCGCTCAGGTGGGCTCCGATACAGGGCTTTGGAGGTCGGGCGAGAAGTGTTGTCCTGTGGCTGGATCGGCAAAACCGGGGTACGGGCTCGTACGTTCCGGATCCAGGGCGGTTCGCAGCAGGATTATGAGCTGGCGGCCCAAGCGTTGCTGGAGTCCAGCGTGGTGGTGCAGTGCACCGGATATCAACCACGCTTGCCGATATTGAGCCAACGTGATGGGAGCCCGATTGTCCTGCGTGAGACCAAGGGTGGCGTGGACTCCGACGCCTCGGGCTGCCCGCTGGATAACGCTGGCCAGCGTTTGCATGGTTTGCACTTGTTTGGCATTGGCGCAGGTCTGGCTGCAGATGCAAGCCTGGGCAGCGAGCCTTCATTTGATGGGCGCATTTACGGCGTCTGGCAATTTCACAATGACGCCAGTCGACCCGTGATCGACGCGGTCATGTTGCGCCTGCAACAGCCAGTCCCTGAAGTCGCTGTGCCCAGCCGCAGCCTGGTGCAAAGGCTGGAGCAAGGTATCCCGTATCTGTTTCCCGGCCTGGCAGGTGCTGCGGGTGCTGAGGGTTGATTAGTATCACCTAGGTCGTGGCAGGCGTGATCGGAGGTTATGACGGTCCGATTGCTCCTGCAGGCCCTGCGTTTTCAGAAACATCCGTGGCCACCCACCATCCCCCAGGCCAAGGCCTGCAAGACCCAGAGCTCCGCGCAGCAAGTGTCGGCGGCTTGTTCCTGCGTTATTCAATACTGGCGTGACACTGAGGCCACATCGACTCGAACCCGATTGCATCTGGCTCTGTTACCGGGGAGGGTGTAGTAATTGGGGCCAGTTCTGATTGGTTGAGGCGTCGGGCAGCATCTTCTACTCTGAAATACACATGAAAGCTGGCGAACCCATGGGAGATCGATATCAATGCGCATCTTGATCGTTGGTGCTGGAGCGATTGGTGGTTATTTCGGCGGACGCTTGCTGGAGGCCGGTCGCGATGTGACTTTCCTGGTGCGCCCTGGCCGGGCCGCTGAACTCCAGCGCGATGGTCTGATTGTGCGCAGCGCCCAGGGCAACATCCTTTATCCCTCGCCACCTGTGGTCATGGCCGAAATGCTGGGCGAGCCATACGATTTGATTATCCTCAGCTGCAAAGCCTATGACCTTGACTACGCCATGGACGCCTTTGCCGCAGCAGTGGGGCCGGACACCGCAATATTGCCTCTGCTCAATGGCATGGCTCACCTTGATCGGCTCGGTGCTCGTTTCAACATGGCCAATGTCTTGGGCGGCCAATGTCTGATTTCTCTGGACCGGGATGCGTCCGGTGCCATCCTGCACCTTGGCGAAGCCAACCAACTGACCTTTGGTGAATTGAGCGGGGCGTCTACCCGACGAATCCTGCGGGTCGCCGAAGCACTCGCCGATGCCGGGTTCGAGGCCAGTTTCAGTCAGCACATCCTGCAGGATATGTGGGACAAATGGTGCTTTATCGCTACCGCTGCTGGCATCACCTGTTGCATGCGCGCCAGCCTTGGCGACGTGCTCAGCGCAGGCGGGCAGGGGTTGCTGATCAAACTCTTCGCCGAGTGCGCGACTATCGCCACGGCGGCGGGTTATCCGTTGGCTGAAGCCGTGCGTCAACGGTTCTTGAAAGTTTTGACGACGCCGGGTTCGCCAATGACCGCCTCAATGCTGCGTGACATCGAGCGGGGTGCTCCCATCGAAGCCGAACATGTCTTGGGTGATCTGTTACTGCGCCGCGATACTGCGGGCCTGGCGGTCCCCGATTTGAGCGTTTTGGGGTTTGCTTACACGCATCTGAAGGCGTATCAGCTCCGGCGATTACGTGAATCCCGTTGAGGTGCTATGAAAACCGCGAACCTTTGGGAACGTCTATCCTCATAAATTCAGCAACTATCGCAGCCACGAAGAGAGGTGTCCCATGCCGGTCAAGCACGATTTGTACAAGGATCTGGGTCTGACAAAAGATCAGGTAAGCGAGCGCAGCCAGAAGGACAAGAAGCTGAATCAGTTGCTCAACGACTACGGTCAGATCGATACGGATGTGCTGGATGCAGAATCGGGGGCGGCGGGGAGTATCAGTGATGATGAGCTTAAAAAGCTCAAGGAAAAAAGGCTGTTGATCAAAGACAAAATTGTTCAGCGGCTCGAACAGCCGTGAGATAGCAATTGTTGTGAGGGCCCCGCGGTATCGCGCGGCTCGCCTCGGGAATCCAGGAGCGCGCTTGCGATGCGATTTTGAAGCCAGGCTATTAGTGCCTGTGCTGGCATCATCGCGGGCAAGCGCGCACCTCAGGGGATTGACCTCACTCAACCAAGACCGGGCGTAGCGTCTGGATTGAACGCCGACTGCGGGGCGTTTGATGGTTGGGTGTTGGTTTTCGCATCATCGACAAGCTCCTTACCCATCTGCGAAACCTTCTCATAGCCCTCACTCGCCAGGTTTTTCGCCTTGCTGGTCAGCTCATCGCTTGCGTGGCCCATCATTCGGTTTTCCCGTTCAGTGGCCGGTAGTGCCGCCCCCAGCGCTGCGCCAAGGGCGATGCCTATGGCTGCCAGTGCAAGTGGTTGCTCTTTGAGCAGGTAATCCAGCCCGGACTGGGCCTTGCGTGCCTGCTGATGCAAGGTGTCATTAACATCATGGCTGCCCTGATGCAGATGCTGACCGGTCTCCGACAGTCGCGCGCTGACGTTTTCCTTCATTGCTCCCACTTTGTCGGTCATCTGCCCCGCCTGGTCTTTCATGCGCCTGGCGGTTTCTTCGATGCGGCTTTTCGCGTCGCCGAAACTGTCGGTGACACTGTGCGCCATATCGCTGACTCGGTCGCCGAGATGGCCGAGACTGGAAGACCCCGAGGCTGTCGCCGGGCTGCGATTCTGACCCATCATCAGCCAGAGCAAGCCCACTGATGTCAGCACAGTCGGCAGCGGATTGCTTTTGATGGTGTTGCCTAGATTAGTGAAAAACTCACCGCCATTGCCCTTGGTGTAACTCAGCGCCTGATCGAGTAACTGGCCGGCCGAGAACTTGCTTTCCAGGGCATCGACGATGTTGCCGATACTGTTTCGCTGAGCGTCGATTTCACGTTCCAGAGTTTCCGGGCTTTTTTCGGAATCGCTGGCAAAGCTTTCTTCGCTTTCGAAGCTGCTGTCAATGCTCATGAGACTTTCCTCTGGATAGCATCTTTGTCTTTTTGCAGGGAGTTGACGGTGCGTTCAGGCGTCAGGTTGGAGGCGTCGAATTGCTTCTTGCCCGACTGGATCATGATGAAACCCACGACCATGGCCACGACGCCCACGATCAAGGCAGCCAGCCAGGGTTGCATAATCATCGCCAGCGCATACACAGCAGACAGCAGCACGATGATCAGCCCGGCCAGCATGACTATTGCGCCAACGCCGACCGCTGCAACACCAGCCTTGGTGGTTTCCAGGGTTGCCTTCATTTCCGCTTTGGCCAGGGCCAGCTCTTTGCTCAAGAGCGCAGGGACTTCGTGGGCCAACTGACGGATCAGGCCCACTGCCGAGGTTTCGTTGTCCGGTGCTGGATTAGAGGGGGTAGCCATCACATATCTCCTTTCGTCACGCGATCTTGTGCCTGCCTGTCCAATGCGGACTGCCCAGGGTTAGCTGGCTGGCTGCTGTCATCCTTGCTGTCGGGGTAGGCGGCATCGGCTCCCAGCGGGTCGGTCGGGATGTGAGCGCCTGTCGGGCCTTGCCCTCCAGGGGCATCGGGAATGCCCGGTCTGCCGCTGTGACGAACATCTCCCACGTGCGGGTGGCTGACGGGGAACTCCTGATCGGCCTCCACCACAGAGCTCATTGTTGCAGTGGGGCGAGTTGCGTTTTGACTGGCTGGAGTGGCAGCAGGAGGAGGCGCGACTGGGGAGGCGGTGGTGGAAGTTGAGTCTGAAGTTGCACTTGAGTCCTGGGCAGAACTTGAAGCGCGCAGGAAACGCGACAGACCGAAACCCAGGGCAACGCTACCTGTGATAAACAGCGCGGGATTGTCCCGCGCCAGTTTGCCGGCTTGCTGAAGGAGTTCATCGACGCTTTTGCCGCGCAGGTTACTCGCCAGGCTGGTCATGTTCTGGGCGATGTCAGTGACATAGTGCGAAAGCCCGAGCGTGTCGCTCCCCTGCAGCTGTTCTGCGGCGGATTGAGCGCTTTGCGCAAGGGTCTCGATTTGCTCTGCGGCAGTGTCTCTGTACTGCTCGAATTGCGCAGAACCGTGTTCCTTGGCACTGGCAATTGCTGCTTGCGCGTCGTCTTGCAGGGCATGCAGGTGGTCTTCAGCTGCCTGCGGCTTGTGTTCGGCATTGCTGCCAGGGCTCTGGGACGTTGTGTTCATTGTCATTCACCTTGTTGCTACTCATCGAAATGAAGAGCGTGCTCGGCTCACAACTGACTACGGGCTGGGCATCGGTCCATGTGTTCACATGAGGTGGAGTGACAATTTTCGCGAGGAGTTCGAGGCGGCAGACAAATGGTCCTCAGCGTAATGAACCACGCTGTCGAAGCGCGAAAACGCTGTCGAGTGAGGAAAAACAGGCATAAAAAACGGCGTCAAGTGACGCCGTACGACCTGACTGCCGGCTTGCAGCAATCGGGTTTGAATGAGGGGTGTTCGTTATTTCATTGTGGGTCTTGGTTAGGAGCCAGCTCCGCCTGAATGCGTTTGTAGATTTCTTCACGGTGCACAGAAACATTTTTCGGTGCGTTGATGCCCAGGCGTACCTGAAGGCCCTGAACGCCCAGAATCGTGACGGTAATTTCGTCACCAATGTTTATGCTTTCGCCAACTTTACGGGTGAGTATCAACATAATCTTTTCCTTGATGGCCTCTTGAAGCGCCTCTAGCAGGAGGCTGGCATTTGCCTTTGCGTGGTGATTGTTGCCGAGTACATCCAAATGCGTCCATCAATATGACGTTACAGGAGTGAATTTAATTCCCTCGGTACATTTTTCTGTCATCAAGCGCGGTTGCCAGCTCGATGAGCGCGCCAATTCTGCCTGTTTTTATTGGTAAAAGCCCGTATTTAGCGGAGCAGCCCACAAGGTTTTGTCCCAAGGCCCGAGCTGTCTTGAAATTTCGTGAGGTATTTCTCCACGGTAGGGGTTAACCCATGCAGCCCTGCCTTATCGAATATCAGCGTAGGCGCTACTTTGAATGTGCGCAGGACTGTTCTGAAAATATTCGTCATGGACTCGACAGGGTACGTAGGAAGGTGACTTCAGCGGCTGTGGTGCACTACCGCTACGGCGCCAGGACAATCGCCGTAATGGGTATTTACGCTGGCAATAATTCTGACCCAGGAGGGCGCAAGGACCGGCGCAAGTCCTGGCCAGGTTGCTCTTGATGGGTGTTCAGGGCGAGAGGTGTTTAAGTTTTGTTCCCTGAGTGCCGATAGCATTTCAATATCACACCATCGAGTCGATCTATCATGATCCTGCGTAATCTTGGAATTGCCCCTCGGGCCGCGATTTGCTTCACCGTAATGGCACTGCTTGTGCTGTTTCTGGGTGTGATGAGCCTGAATAAGATGGCCGATCTCAATAAGATGACCAATTCTCTGGCGAGTGATGAATTGGCATCTACTCGGCTGCTGGGTGAGCTGGCGGATACCACAACCCGGTTTCGTACCGTTTCTTACCTGATTCTGGTAAACCGTGCGCCGGCAGACTTTGCCAAAGCAGAAGCAAGGCTTGATGTACTTACCAAGAAAGCCAACCGAATCGTCGAGGCCTACGCCCCACTGGTCGGTAGTGAAGAAGAAGCAGGCAAATTCAAACTTTTCAGGGAAGCGCTGACCAGTTATCTGGGCGCCCAGGACAAGCTGCTCGAGATAGCTCGGGCCGGGCGCGACGCCGAAATCCTGCCGTTGATCAATGGAGACCTCAAGCGTTATTCGGATCAAATGGCGCCTTTGGTCGAGTGGCTGGCAGAGCTCAATCAAAAGGATTCAGAGGTCGCTGTTGCTGACTCCGCCAGCGGCTACATCGCGGCGCGTAACGTCATCGTTACCGTGCTCGTGCTGGCAGCGATCATGACCGGCCTGCTGGCAGTGATTCTCACACGCAGCATTGTTCGTCCGCTGGTTGACGCAGTGCGGGCGGCGGAAGACGTAGCGCGAGGAGACCTGACCCAGCCGGTGCTGATTCAGGGGCGTGATGAAGTGACACGCCTGCAGCAAGCCTTGCAAACCATGCAGACCAATCTTCGAGACACCTTGCAGCAGATTTCCGGTTCCGCGACCCAGGTCGCGTCGGCAGCAGAAGAACTCAACGCCGTCACCGAAGAAGGTTCTCGTTCCCTGCAACAGCAGAATGATGAAATCGAACAGGCGGCAACTGCAGTCAATGAAATGACTGCTGCTGTGGAGGAAGTCGCCAGCAATGCCGTCAGCACCTCGACCGCTTCGCAGCAATCCAGCTCTTCGGCGATTCAGGGCAGTCAGCGGGTGCAGGAGACGGTTAACGCTATTCAGCAGATGACCAACGATGTCGAGACAACCGCCGAGCAGGTTCGCAGCCTGGCTGGCCAGACTCGTGATATCGGCAAAGTACTGGATGTGATCCGCGCCATTGCTGAACAAACCAACCTGCTGGCCCTCAACGCAGCCATCGAGGCGGCCCGAGCCGGGGAGGCCGGTCGTGGCTTCGCAGTGGTTGCCGATGAAGTGCGGGCACTTGCCCACCGCACTCAGCAATCGACTCAGGAAATCGAGGTCATGGTCAGTGGCATTCAGCAAGGCAGCAGTCAGGCTGTGGCGTCGATGCAGAACAGCAGTGCTCGCGCCCAGACCACCCTGGAAGTCGCCCGCAGCGCAGGCGTTGCGCTGGATGAGATCACCCGCAGCGTGGGCGAGATTTCTGACCGTAACCTGGTGATTGCCAGCGCTGCCGAACAACAGGCGCAGGTGTCCCGGGAAGTTGACCGCAACCTGGTGAATATTCGGGATTTGTCACTGCAATCGTCGGCGGGAGCCAACCAGACCAACTCGGCCAGCCATGAGCTTTCGCGTCTGGCTGTCGAGCTGAATCAGATGGTGGGGCGGTTCAAGATCTAGGCTTTCAGGCGGTTCATCAGACACACCGCCGTCGCGCAACAGAGAGGGTCCCCGTAGGAGCGCGCTTGCCCGCGATAGCGTTGGGTCAGTCGACAAATTCTCGCCTGATGCAACGCTATGGCGGGCAAGCGCGCTCCTACAGAAAAAGCATCTTCGGCAAACTCGGGTTTATCAGACCACCAGCGACAGCAGCAGGATGAAGATCAGGCCAACCACCGAAAGGATGGTTTCCATCACGGTCCAGGTCTTGAAGGTTTCGGTGACGGTCATGTTGAAGTACTGCTTGACCAGCCAGAAACCGGCATCGTTCACGTGAGACAGGATCAGCGAGCCCGCGCCAGTCGCCAGGACCAGCAACTCACGGTTGACGCCCGGAATCAGGCCCACTACCGGAGCCACAATACCGGCACCGGTAATGGTCGCGACCGTGGCTGAACCTGTTGCCACGCGAATTACCGCCGCCACCAGCCAGGCCAGCATGATCGGGTTGATTTGTGCCTGTACCGCCATGTGACCGATCAGGTCACCCACACCGCTGGCAACCAGCATTTGCTTGAAACCACCACCGGCACCGACGATCAGCACAATGGCGGCTACCGGCGTCAGGCTCTGGTCCAACAGCTTCATGATTTTGTTGCGATCAAAGCCACGTGCCGAACCGAAGGTATAAAACGCCAACAGCAAGGCCGCGAGCAGCGCGGTAATCGGATGGCCGATGAAGTCCATCCAGATACGGAAGGTGTTGCCTTCAGGCAGTGCGATGTCGGCGAAGGTTTTCAGCAGCATCAGGAACACGGGCAGCAGGATCGTCACCAGGGTGATGCCGAAGCCAGGCAAGTTGTCAGTACTGGACTCTTTGCCAATCTGTTCCATCAACTCCTGAGAAGGGGTGCCCGGCACGTATTTGGAAATCCACTTGCCGTAGATCGGGCCCGCAATGATAGCGGTAGGCAGGGCGATCAGCAGGCCGTAGAAAATGGTCTTGCCGATGTCTGCGCCGAAGATGCCGATGGCGAGCAGCGGGCCCGGATGTGGTGGCACCAGACCGTGCACGGCCGACAGGCCAGCCAGCAGCGGGATACCGATCTTGACGATGGAGACACCGGTGCGCCGCGCGACGATGTACACCAGCGGAATCAGCAATACAAAGCCGATCTCGAAGAACAGCGGAATGCCCACCAGAAAAGCGGCGAACATCATCGCCCAATGCACGCGCTGCTTGCCGAAGGCACGGATCAGCGTCTGCGCGATCTGATCTGCGCCGCCAGAATCCGCCATCAATTTGCCGAGCATGGTGCCCAGCCCAAGGATGATGCCGACAAACCCCAACACGCCGCCGAAGCCGTCCTGGAATGCTTTCATGACTTTGTCTACTGGCATGCCGGAGGTCAGACCGAGAAACCCGGCGGCAATGGTCAGTGCAACAAAGGGGTGAACCTTGAACTTGGTGATCAGCAGGATCAGACCGACGATGGTCACCACCGCGTCGACTAACAGGTACGTGTCGTGTGTCATACCGAACATTGGATATGTCTCCAGTTATCTTTGTTGTTAAAGGAGCAGCTGTATTGCACCCGTCGCGAACTACGACGGATCAGGTAAATTTCAGCACGCCCGGGCGCAAGACAGCGCTGTCTTTAGCGCTCACGGCTTTAGCGGCCTCAGGACGCCTTCCACCAGGCTGCAGCTTGTTTGCCAATCTCTGCCACCGGCTGAGTGGCATCAACCACCAGGGTCAACGGCTCGCCATAAGGCGGCTCAAGGGTCGCAAACTGGCTTTCTACCAGGCTGGCAGGCATGAAATGGCCCGGGCGATGGGCGCAACGTTCGGTTGCCACTTCTGGAGTCAGCTCAAGAAACACAAACCCTAGTCCAGGCACGGCCTGGCGCAAGCGTTCGCGGTAAATGAGCTTGAGGGATGAGCAAGTGAGGATCGGGTGTTCACCGTTGCGCAGGGCTTGGGCCATCTCTTCACCCAAACGGGTGAGCCAGCCGGCACGGTCTTCGTCATTGAGGGGGTGCCCAGCGCTCATCTTTTCGATATTGGCCGGGGGGTGGAAAGCATCGCCTTCAATAAGGCGGCCTCCGCTGTTCAGCGCGATTTCAGCGCCGACGACACTCTTGCCGCAGCCTGAAACACCCATCACGACGAGGGCAGAAATAGCAGAATTCGCAATTGTCACAGTAGACCACCTTGGCTGGAGACAGCGCTGTCTTTGTCAGTCTTGGCAAAGAGACGGCAACAGGTGCTTCCAGGTCTTTTCATTGTTTTAAATGCTTTGTTCATCAGCGGACACTTCTTGAGTCAGTCAAGACTGAAGAAAGCATTGTCAGGGTCCGTGAGACAGCGCTACCTTAGAGCCCATTCGCTGTCTTTGGCAACCCCTCTGCTCATCCTCATGTAGTTGGCAACAGATGACTCGCATTGGTTCCCGCTCCACCGGCCGTCCGACGCTCAATGAAGTGGCGCGGCTGGCTGCTGTTTCTCCTATCACTGCATCACGCGCATTGCGCGGGGTAATCACCGTTGCCCCAGAGCTGGTGGAAAAGGTCCGGGCCGCGGCCCAGAGCCTCGGCTACGTGGCCAACCCGGCTGCGCGGGCGCTGGCTTCTTCACAAAGTCAGACCGTGGTGGTGCTGGTACCGTCGTTATCCAATCAGTTATTCATCGAGACTCTCGAGGCGATTCAACATGTATTGCGCCCTCGTAATCTCGAAGTGGTGATCGGCAACTATCACTATTCCCCTGTTGAAGAAGAAAGCCTGTTGCGCAGCCATCTGGCCAATCGCCCGCGGGGACTTTTGCTCACCGGGTTTGACCATACCCCGGCGCTGCGTGAGTTGTTGGCTGCCAGCGGCGTGCCCTGCGTTCACATGATGGAGCTGGACAAAACCCGCGGAGCCTACTGTGTCGGGTTTTCCCAGGTTCAGGCCGGGGCAGAGGCGGCGCGGCACTTGCTCGGGCGTGGGCGCAAGCGGCTGGCCTACGTCGCCGCACAGCTTGATCCGCGAGTGCTGCAGCGCGGCGAAGGATTTCGCCAGGTGCTGAAGGAACAGGGCTTGTACGATCCTGCGCTGGAATTGCACAAACCGCAGCCATCTTCCATCGGGCTGGGGGGCGAGTTGTTCATGCAGCTGATGACGCAGCACCCGGATGTGGATGGTGTTTTCTTCTGTAATGATGACTTGGCGCAGGGAGCCGCCCTTGAGGCATTGCGGCACGGAATTGCCATCCCTGAGCGCGTGTCTCTGGTTGGCTTCAACGATCTGCCGGGTTCGGCTTACATGGTGCCGCGCCTGACTTCGATCCGTACGCCTCGTGAGCAGGTCGGGCAACGCGCCGCGCAATTGCTGCTGGGGCTGCTCGATGGCGTGGCGCAAACACCCCAGGTTGACCTGGGGTTTGAGCTGGTGGTGCGCGAGAGTTCGTGAGCTAAGCCGCAGATCAGTGATAAGCGCCCAACTTGTTGGCGAGGCGGTGTCAGGTGCTGCGCCTCGCCAACAAGTTGGCTCCTGCCGGGACGGCGATCTGCGTTTATAAGCAGCGGTCAGTAGCCGTGATGCTTGAGGATGGCATCCATGCTTTCTTTGGCCGGCCGATCATAGAACTTCAACAGTTCAGAAGTGCGGTTGGTAAAAAATCCGTCGGCGCCATCAGCGGCGATCTGCTTGAAATCCACTTCGTCATCGACAGTGTAGGGATGCACCACCATGCCTCTTTCATGGGTGGCGTTGTTCATCCATTTCTTGACCAGATCCATGTAGCTCTGGTCGCCGCCGTGAGTGAGTCTGGCTGACGGTCCGGTGCCTATTGCGCCGTGCGCCTTGGCCCAATCGATCCAGGCGATGAACTCTTCCTGTGATTTCGCTTCCTGGGCGCCGTAGTAGGCAGCCTTGTCCGCAAATCCTGAGTCCTTGAACGCGACGTTCGATTTCGGCTCGATCGAACCTTCACCGATCCAGAGCAGGAGGACCTTGGGTACTTTCGGCATTTCTTTTTGCAGCAACACCAGGCTTGGTTTCTCAAAGGTCTGCAGCACCACGCGCCCTGGCATGTGCGCGACGTTCACATGGCCTGCCTCGGCCGCTGGTCTTTGATTGAGCCAGCCACGTTTTTCCAGAGCTTTTTTGAGGTCAGCCTCAATGCCGGGAAATTGATTCGGGGCTTTGGTCTCGATGTACAACCCTGGTTTGTTGTCGCCGCCTTCCGCGATATCGATCACTTCATCCAGGGTCAATATCTGCAAACCGGCAAAGCTGGCGCGCGCCCGATCAGGATGGGCCTTGTTGAACCAACTGCCGGCATCCAGCTGCTTGATTTCCGCGAGGGTAAAAGTGTTCAGCGGATCTTTGCTGCGCTTGGGAAATACCTCGGCAATGTTGGTGGTGCGTTCCAGCGTGTCATCGTGCAATGCGATCAATACGCCGTCTTTGGTGCGCTGAATATCCATCTCCAGATAATCCGCGCCCAGATCCCGGGCCACGGTGTAGGCCGGAATGGTCTCTTCGGGAGCATCAAACGATGCACCTCGGTGGGCGATTACGGCCGGCCATGGCAGGCCGATCTGTGCGCTCAGCGCCTTGCCCGGTGCCTCGGCCGCCAGGACCGAACCCGAAGCCAGCAGCATCGTGCTCAGCACGCTACCTGCCAGCACGCTGGCCAATGGGGTCTTGAGCAGCAGCGCTTTTGAAATTCCTTTCAGCATGGTCTCGATAATCCTTCTTTCGTGGTCATTGACGATCAACACGATCATTGCAAATGAAGCCCGGGCAAACCTTTAGCAGCATCGAACCTGACCGGCAAGCCATCTGCCGCCCTGCGACCGCTTATGTCGCAACCAGAAGGTGCGACATGCAGGTGTTTGTGGCTGTTTGCCATCCAGTTAGGCACTATGTCGGCGTTAGACCTGCTCCATTCCCGAAAGTCTGACCGGCGAATGATACGAATGCGTGAATGTTAATTTTCCAGGCAGTTTTGATATGGAAACAAATAATTACGCGGCGCTGGCGGGCATTGTCGACATGCTGCTGGATGCGATCTGCGTGGTTGATCCGCAGGGCCGCTATGTCTATGTCAGCGCGGCGTGCGAACGCGTGTTCGGTTACACCCCGCAAGAACTGATCGGTACGCAGATGCTCGATCTGGTCCACCCGCTGGACCGCGAGCGCACCTTGGCGGCCGCGCGGGAAATCATGGACGGCCAGCCCAAGCTGCACTTCGAGAATCGCTACATCCGCAAGGATGGGCGCGTCGTGCATATCATGTGGTCGGCGCGCTGGTCAGCAGACAACCAGATGCGAATTGCCGTGGCTCGTGACGTGACTGAACGCAAACGGTTGGAGATATTGCGCACAGCATTGTTTGAAATTTCCGAAGCTGCGCACAGCGCTGAAAACCTGCCTGGACTGTTCAGGCGATTGCATCCGATTATCGGCACGCTTTTGCCCGCGCAAAATTTCTCTGTCGTGCTTTTTGATTCGCTGCTTGAACAGCTGAGCTTCGCCTGGTACGGCGACGATCAGGATCCTGGTCGTGAAAGTCCGGTTGCAGAAGCGCTGGCCTGGGAAATCGTCAAAACCGGCAAGGCGGTTCTCTGCGCGACGAACAGTGAACGTTTACCCCAACATCTTCGACACTGGCTAGGCGAGGCACAGCCCAGCTGGCTCGGCGTGCCGCTGGATGCCCAGGGCAAGACCATCGGCGCCATGCTGGTCATGGCGCCTGCTCATGGCCCGCGTTACAGCGCCAGCGATGAGGAATTGCTGCAGTTCGCTGCTGTTCAGGCCGCAGCCGCCATCTATCGTCAGCAGATGCACGAGCGCTTGCAACATATGGCTCAGTTCGATCAATTGACGGGCTTACCCAATCGAATGTTGTTGCAGGAGCGGCTACTCATCGCACTGGAGCGGGCCCGGATCAGCAACGGTCGTCTGGCGGTGCTGTACCTGGATCTGGACAAGTTCAAACAGGTCAACGATACGTTCGGACATGCGGCGGGTGACCAGTTGCTTCAGGAAGTCGCGCAGCGTCTGGGTCGCTGTGTGCGGGAAACGGATACCGTGGCGCGGATCGGCGGTGACGAATTCATCGTCCTGCTGGACCGAATCATGCGCGACGAAGATGCTGCGACCGTTGCGAAGAAGATTGTGTTGGCGCTCAACGAGCCGATGTTTTTCGGTGACGTCCAGTGGCCCATCAAACCGAGCATCGGCATTGCTCACTACCCCGAAGATGCATCTGACATCGGGCAATTGTTTCGGCGTGCGGACGGCGCCATGTATGAAGCCAAGAAGCAGGGCGGTAATCGTTATACCTCCTAAGGCCAACTCCAGGCACACCAATCCTGGCGGCTTAATCGCGTCGGTCACGGGTGAACTCACGCGCCTTTGATGCGTGGATCTGCGCTTTGCGCAATCTGACCTGCACAAGTTGCTCAACTCGCGTTACTGTCGGTTTTTTTTCGCAAGTGTCTGGAGCCCTGCATGCCAACCACAGTCCTGGTGCTGGTCGAGAGTGTTAATGAGTACCTGCCCATTCTTGAACACAGCGGTTTCCGACTGATTCTCGCGCCCACGCCGGCGATGCGCGCCGAGGCCGTGGCCACACGCGGGGAGGAGATCACGGCGGTACTGACGCGCGGACCGTTGGGGTTTTACGCTGAGGAAATGGCGGCGTTACCCCATTTGAAGATCATCTGCGTGCTGGGTGCCGGTTATGAGCATGTAGACCTGCCTGCCGCCGAGGCGCGCGGCATTACCGTCACCAACGGTGCCGGGGTGAACTCCCCGACAGTGGCCGATCATGCGATGTCACTCTTGTTGTCCATCGTGCGTGACATCCCTCAGGCCGATGCTTCGGTGCGGCGTGGTGAGTGGCGCAAGCTGACCCGACCTTCTCTGGCTGGCAAACGCCTGGGCATTCTCGGCCTTGGCGCCGTGGGTATGGCGATCGCCAGGCGCGCGGCGGGGTTTGATATGGCGGTGAGTTATCACAGTCGCAAACCCCGCAATGACGTGGATTTCGACTATCACTCGACAGCTCTTGAACTGGCCAGAGCGTCGGATTTCTTGATTGTCGCCACGCCTGGTGGTGCAGGCACCCGGCACTTGATAGACCGTCAGGCTCTGGACGCGCTAGGCCCTCAAGGCTTTGTCATCAATATCGCCCGGGCCAGCGTGATTGATACAGCGGCATTGGTCGAAGCGCTGCAAAAGCAAACAATCGCCGGCGCGGCGCTGGATGTTTTCGATGATGAGCCGCAAGTCCCGGATGTCCTCAAGGCCCTCGATAACGTGATTCTTACGCCCCATGTGGGTGGCTTGTCGCCTGAAGCGTCCGAAGCCACGGTGCAAATGGTGGCGGATAATCTGCTGGCGTTTTTTGCGGGCAAGCCGGTGCTCACCCCGGTGCATAGTTGAGCTCAATAGCACACGATCGCTGTAGGAGCTGCCGCAGGCTGCGAAGGCTTATGTCTGTCACACCGCGATTCGCAGCCTGCGGCAGCTCCTACAGGCATTTCAATCCAATCCAGTGTCAACGCTGGATCAACCGAGGATCGTCAGGATGCTGAGCCGTTTGCTGGGACGGGTGCTGCGCGGTCGCAGTGCCACCGAGAACAAACTGATCTGGAATCACAAGAGCATCGCCTTCGCGCCAGTGGTGATTGAACTGCGCAGCCCGGCGTTTGCGTCGATGCAGCAGATCCCGGCCTCCCATTTAGGGTCGGCCACCGGCGGTAATCTCTCCCCGGCGCTGGAGTGGACAGGGTTACCCGCGCAGACCCAAGAGCTTGTCCTGATTGTCGAAGATGCCGATGCGCCACTGCCGTTCGCGTTTGTCCACGCCATTGCGGTGGGCATCAGCCCGCAACGCACCGGTCTGCCGGTGGGTGCACTGAGCAGTGCTTCCCATGGTCTGCTTTCGCTGGGTCGCAATACCTTCGGTGGCAGTACTTACATAGGGCCGCAGCCTCTGGCGGGGCATGGTCCGCATCGATACAGCTTTCAATTGATTGCGCTAGACCGACAGCTGCACTTCGACGCTCCACCCAACCGCAGCCAATTACTCAAGGCGCTCGAAGGTGCTGTTATTGGACGGGGCAGGCTGGACGGTGTTCACGAGCGGCCGTGAGCGATAGACGGGGCAAACCGTCGCTGTCGCAAACTACGGGGATATGCCAGCATTGCCGGATTGACCTATACCGGCAGGACCCCTTATGAGCCACAGCCTGACGCCACCGGCTGAACTGCACACTCAGTTGAAAATCCCCCAGTTACAGATCCCTGACAGCTTGCGGATCGCGCCCAAAGTACTGTGTCACGCCACCAGCCTGCGCAAGGCCACCCGGCGTATCTCCCAGCTGTACGACGCAGTGCTGGCGCCCTGTGGATTGCGTTCAACGCAACGCTCGATCCTCATCCAGGTGGCGCGCAATCAGGCCCCGGCGTTGACTGAGCTGGCGGCCATTCTGGTGATTGATCGTTCGGCGCTGGCGCAAAACCTCAAGCCGCTGGAGCGCGAAGGCCTGATTGCGGTATCGGTGGATCCGGACGACAAGCGCAGTCGTCGGGTCAATCTCACCCAGGCAGGCCTGGACAAGCTGCTGGAATCCCAGGCCCTGTGGGAACAGGCCCAGCAATGTTTCGAAAAGTCCCTGGGTACGCAGCAGGCTCGCGAGCTTCGTGAATTGCTGGCCAAGGTGGCAAGCCTGGATTATGGCGACAGCTGCTCTGTTCAGGTGCCAGAGAGACTGTAGGAGCGAGCTTGCTCGCGATAGCGTTAGGTCAGGCGGTGATTTGTCGCCAGACATACTGCATCGCGAGCAAGCTCGCTCCTACAGGGTGACGTGGTTGCGGCGCGATGGTGCTGCGCTAAGGGTGCAACGGCGGTATATACGCCAACGTCGTGCCCAACGCCCACAGCAGGAACAGCACCAGCGGAGTGTGCACCAGCAACTGCACGAACGAGAAGCCGATCAGGTCCCGCGCCTTCAGCCCCAGCACACCCAGCAGCGGCAGCATATAGAACGGGTTGATCAGGTTCGGCAAGGCTTCTGCCGCGTTGTAGATCTGCACCGCCCAGCCCAGGTGATATTGCAGGTCGTTGGCAACCTGCATGACATAGGGCGCTTCGATGATCCATTTCCCCCCACCCGACGGGATGAAGAAACCCAGTACTGCCGAGTAAATGCCCATCAGCAGGGCGTAGGTGTCGTGGGACGCGATGCTGGTGAAGAAGGTCGAAATGTGATGCGCCAGGGTTTGTGCATCGGTGCCTTTGACCGTGGTCATCAACGCCGCGATCGAGCCATAAAGCGGAAACTGAATCAGCACGCCCGTGGTGGTCGGCACTGCCCGGGCGACTGCATCGAGAAAGCTCCGGGGCCGCCAGTGCAGCAAGGCGCCGACCATGATGAACAGGAAGTTGTAGGTGTTGAGCCCGGAAATCGCCGTGATCGCAGGCTTGGTCGAAAACTCGTTGAAGATCCAGCCGGACGCCAGAATGACCATCAGGATGATCAGCAGCGGACTGTATTCCAGCCATTCACCAGGACGGGTGCGCGGCGGCAGGGCAGGCATGCTGAAGGCCGGGTCGACCCCGCAGGCATTGGCGTCCTTGGCGCTGTTCGGGCCTGGCGCGGTGGCATAGGCGACGATGATGGAGATCACCATCAGCACCCCCAGCATCACTCCGGACTGCCAGAGGAAAATGGTTTCGGTGAAGGGGATAACGCCGGTGATGGCCAGAATCGACGGCGGCAGGCTGCCGGGGTTGGCTTGCAGCTGTGCGGCTGAGGACGACAGCCCCAGCGCCCAGACCGCGCCGAGCCCTAGATAGGCGGCAGCACCCGCAGCCCGGTAGTCCATGCGCAGGTCAGTGCGGCGGGCGAGGGCGCGAACCAGCAAACCTCCGAATACCAGCGACAAACCCCAGTTGAGCAGCGACGCAACCATGGAGATCAGCGCGACCCAGGCCACGGCGGAGCGGCCGTTTTTAGGGATGCGTGCCAGACGATCAATCAGTTTGACGGCGGGTGGCGAACTGGCCACGACGTAGCCGCCGATCACCACGAACGCCATCTGCATGGTGAACGGGATCAGGCTCCAGAAACCATCACCGAAGGCCTTGGCTGCATCGTTCGGTTTGGCGCCCATGGCCAGGGTGGCGACGGTGACAATCACCACCGCCAATGCGGCGAACACCCAGGAATCAGGGAACCAGCGTTCCGCCCATTTGGCGCAACGCAGGGCAAAACGGGCGGAGCGGCTTTCTTCGATAGAGTCGACGGCCACGGGGTGAACCTCTTGTATTTATTATTGGGTTTGATGCTTGTCAAAGCCGCTGTAGGAGCTGCCGCAGGCTGCGAACTAGGCAATCCAGACACATTGCTTTCGCAGCCTGCGGCAGCTCCTACAGGTTGAGGCGATTGTTGCGGTCAATCAGAAGCTCATCTCAACCACATCATCCGGCACGATCAACTTGCCGGCGGTCTTGGCGACGATTTCTTCGATGCTGACCCCCGGCGCACGTTCGCGAAGGATGAACGCGCCGTTTTCGATCTCCAGGTATGCCAGGTCCGTCAGCACCTTGCGGATACAGCCTGCGCCGGTCAGCGGCAGGCTGCAGCGCGGCAGGAGTTTGGATTCGCCGTCCTTGGACGCGTGGGTCATGGTCACGATGATGTTGTCGGCGCCCGCCACCAGATCCATGGCGCCGCCCATGCCTTTGACCAGTTTGCCGGGGATCATCCATGAGGCAATGTTGCCTTCCACGTCGACCTCAAAAGCTCCGAGGACGGTAAGGTCCACATGCCCGCCACGGATCATGGCGAACGATTGCGATGAATCGAAAATCGACGCACCAACGCGGGCAGTCACCGTCTGTTTGCCAGCGTTGATCATGTCGGCATCAATGGTTTCTTCGGTAGGAAATTCGCCCATGCCCAGCAGCCCGTTTTCGGATTGCAGCATGACGTCGATGTTGTCAGGAACGAAGTTGGCCACCAGAGTCGGAATACCGATGCCCAGATTGACGTAGTAGCCGTCCCTGAGTTCCCGTGCGACGCGCTGCGCCATTTGTTCGCGAGAAAGTGCCATGTTTTAAGCCTCTTATTGTTTTTGCCGCTTCCTGCTGGAGGAAGCACCCGCAAGACGTGGAATTTCTCAGGATTTTTTCAGGGTGCGCTGCTCGATTCGCTTCTCGAACGTGCCTTGAATGACCCGGTCCACATAAATGCCTGGGGTATGGATTTGCGAGGGCAGGAGGACGCCGGGCTCGACGATTTCCTCGACTTCTACCACAGTGATCTTGCCGGCAGTCGCCACCACCGGGTTGAAGTTCTGCGCGGTATGACGATAGATCACGTTGCCAAAGTGATCAGCCTTCCAGCCCTTGATCAGGGCGAAGTCGCCGGTGATGGCTTCTTCAAGAATAAAATTGCGGCCATTGAACTGGCGGGTTTCCTTGCCTTCTGCCACGGGGGTGCCATAGCCGGTAGCGGTGTAGAAAGCTGGAATGCCGGCACCGCCCGCGCGCAGTTTTTCCGCGAGGGTGCCTTGGGGCGTGAGTTCGACTTCCAGTTCGCCGCTGAGCAGCTGACGTTCGAAGAGGGCGTTTTCGCCCACGTAGGAGGAAATCATCTTACGGATCTGGCGGTCTTCGAGCAGTATCCCCAGGCCAAAGCCATCGACGCCGCAGTTATTGGACACCACCGTCAGGCCCTTGACCCCCATGCGTTTCATTTCAGCAATGAGGTTTTCGGGGATACCGCACAGGCCAAAGCCGCCGCATAGCACGGTCATGTTGTCGCTCAGCCCGGCGAGGGCTTCCTGATAAGTTGCTACTCGCTTGTCGAGTCCAGCCATGGTGATCCGCCTTTTATAGTTGTGGTTGACGGTCTGGCCGTCAGGGAAGCGTTGCGCCATCTTCTCTCGGGGGCAGTGATTTGTTAATTTTGTTTTTCTGATTGATTGATAAAGAAAACAAATATATGAACGTCAAGCAATTGCGTGCGTTTCTGGCCGTGGCGCAGTATTTGAGCTTCGCCCAGGCAGGGGAGCGGCTGCATCTCTCGCAGCCTGCCCTGAGCCTGACCATCAAGAGTCTAGAAGAGGACCTGGGCGGGCAACTGCTCAGCCGCACGACCCGGGCCGTCAGCCTGACACCCGAGGGCGAAACCCTGCTGCCCCTGGCCCGTCAGTTGCTGGCTGACTGGGACAACGCCGAAGAACTGCTGCGCCAGCGTTTCACCTTGCAACTGGGCAAGGTCTCGGTGGCGGCCATGCCATCCTTTGCCGGCAACATGCTGCCTGGGGCGCTAAAAGTGTTTCGTGGGCGCTACCCACGGGTCAATGTGGCGGTACATGACTTGATCAACGAAGAAGTGCTGGAAATGGTTCGCCATCGACGGGTCGAACTGGGCATCGGCTTTGAGCCTGAGTCGAGCAATTCGCTGGTGTTTACGCCGTTTTATACCGACCGTTTCGTCGCCGTGGTGCCCCTGGATTCACCTTTGGCGCAATGCCAACAGGTGAGCTGGCAAGACCTGCTGCAGCAAGATTTCATTGCCTTGCAGCGCCCGTCCGCCGTGCGTTTATTACTGGAGCAGCATCTGCTGGCGCAGCACGGCAAGCTGTCGGTGGCGTTCGAAAGCCACCAGTTGTCAACGGTGGGGCGCATGGTTGCCAGTGGCCTGGGTGTCAGTGCCGTGCCGTCGTTGTGTATCCAGCAGATGCACGAATTGGGCGCTCACTGCATCGCGCTGGTTGCGCCGGTCATCGAACGGCCCATCGGCTTGATGATGCTGGCCGACCATAAGCTTTCGGCGGCTGCGCAAGCCCTTCGCGATGTGCTGATCGACTATGCGCAATCGCAGAATCCACGGCTGCCCAGTCTCTAGGTCGGGCCTCATGCGGCGAAACTGTCACAAATTTCACATTCCCTGGCTCTCTCCTCCCGTATCGTCTTGCAGAATTACAACTAAATGTTTCTGCCAGCCCTTGCGTGCAGAAACCGACCGAGAGGAAGAGTGCCTTGGATGTATCTTCTGCTGCCTGGCTTGTGCATGACACCCGTCTGATCATCTGTTGCCTGATCGCCATTGCCACCATCATCGTCCTGATCAGCGCAACCAAACTCCCGCCGTTTCTGTCGATTCTGATCGGTACCTTCATCGCCGGTATCGGCGCAGGTCTGCCCGCTGAAGAAGTTGCCAAGGCGTTCAGCAAAGGTGCTGGCGGTATTCTCGGCGAAGCGGGGTTGATTATTGCCCTGGGCGCGATGCTCGGCGCCCTGATGGCTGAATCCGGGGCGGCTGACCGGATTGCCACAACCCTGCTGGGCTTCGGCAAGGGTCGTTCGCTGCCCTGGGTAATGGCGCTGGTGGCAATGGTTATCGGCTTGCCGCTGTTTTTCGAAGTGGGTCTGGTGCTCATGGTGCCGATCATTTTCGTCATGGCGCGACGCTCTGATCAGCCGTTGTTGAAAATTGCCATCCCTGCACTGGCGGGCATGACCACTCTGCATGCATTGATGCCGCCGCACCCCGGGCCGTTGATTGCGGTCAGTGCGTTGCACGCCGATCTGGGCCTGACGATGCTGTTGGGCTTCTGCATTGCGGTGCCGGCGGTGATCCTGGCCGGGCCGCTGTATGGCAACTGGCTGTCGAAACGGATGGTGATCGAGCAGCCCGCCGAGTTGGGCGAGCTGTTTTCGGCCAAGCGTGAAGTCACTCGCCAGCCGAGCTTCGGCATCTCTTTGCTGATCATTCTCTTGCCGGTGATTCTCATGCTGGGCAGCACCTTTGCCAAGGTATTGATGGACCCGCACAGCAACATGGCGCTGACTCTCAAGTTCCTCGGTGAACCGCTGGTGGCGCTGAGTATTGCGGTGATTGCGGCAGTGATCTGCCTGGGCTGGGCCAACGGTCTGAGCCGTGAGCATGTGAGTGGCACTCTGCGTAAAAGCATCGCGCCGATTGCTGTGTTGCTGCTGACCATCGGGGCGGGCGGCGGGCTCAAGCAGACTTTGCTGGACGCTGGTGTCAGCCAGACCATCAGCAAGGTGGCTGAAGGTGCGCACATGCCGTACCTGCTGCTGGCCTGGTTGATCGCCGTGGCACTGCGTCAGGCAACAGGATCGGCGACAGTGGCGACCACTACCACGGCTGGCATTCTGGCGCCGATGATGGCCGGGCTGGCGGCAACGCAAAGTTCGCTGGTGGCGTTGGCCATTGGTGCCGGCTCGGTGTTCTTCTGTCACGTCAATGATGCGGGTTTCTGGATGGTCCGCGAATATTTCGGCCTGCAACTCAAGCAAACCCTGTGGGTCTGGTCAGTGCTGCAGACCATTGTCTCGGTGGTGGGGCTGGTGGGTACTCTGCTGTTGTGGCATTGGTTGACGTGATGGGTTGATACGGAGATGACCGTTGGAGCGAGGCTTGCCCGCGAAGAACCTAACGCGGTGTGTCTGACTGACCGCGTCGACTGATTCGCGGGCAAGCCTCGCTCCAACAGGCATCAGTGGATTGAAATTTCCCGCCAATACCGACTATCAAGAGCAGTGATTTCTGCGAAAACCGCTCCAGGCGTAGCCTTGCTTCATTCCCGAAATGAAGCCGAATCTGGAGGCTGCCATGAACCGTATTTACGCCGTTGCCCTGTTACTCACCGTTGCTGTTGTGTCCGGTTGCTCTACTCATTACGCCGTTGAGCTGCGCCCTTACAGCGCTGAAGAAACCCGCCAGTTGGCGATGGAAGACTTGAACCGTCGTGGCCTGTCATTCGATGAATATCAGATCGCCAAAGCAAAGTTGCTGGCCGAACCGCAGATGCAGGCCGTTCGCTCTTTTGATTATCATGGTGAAATCAGCGTTGATAACGGCGTGACTAGCCAGGATCGCCAGGGTTAATCACCTAAGTACAGTACGTCGAAAGATGCTTATCGCTTCGAACTGTACGGTTGGTATTTTTGCTTAACTGTCAGTGTGTTTTCCGACAACGGTTGGATAGGGTGGACGCCTGCCCTTTAATGCACGGACCGCACCATGTCGCTTTCTCTAGATTTACTGCTGGCCTTCGCTTTATTTGCTTTCGTCACCTCGGTCACGCCCGGTCCGAACAATATGGTGTTGCTGGCCTCCGGGGTGAACTTCGGTTTCAACCGGACTGTGCCGCATATCTTCGGGATCAGTTGTGGGTTTTTCAGCCTGGTGCTGGCTGTCGGACTTGGGTTGGGAGCTGTGTTCAAGGCCTATCCGCTGCTCTATACGGTTCTGCGCTACGCGGGCGCTGCTTATCTGTTGTACCTGGCCTGGAAGATTGCCACCTCGGGCCCGGCCTCCGACGCATCAGGGCAGGAAGGCAAGCCGCAGACGTTCATGCAGGCTGCGCTTTTTCAATGGGTCAACCCGAAGGCCTGGGTCATGGCCGTCGGTGCCATCAGTACTTACACGCCCTTGCAGGGTTACTTCACCAATGTGCTGATCATCTCGGCCGTCTTCGCCCTGATCAACGCCCCCAGTGTTTGCGTCTGGGCGGGCTTCGGCAGCCTGCTGCGCAACGCCTTGCGCGACCCGTTCTGGTTGCGGGTATTCAACGGTGTGATGGCGGCGTTGCTGGTGGTGTCGTTGTATCCGATGTTGAAGGGTTGATTTGGAGGTGAAGGTATCCCCGTTGGAGCGAGGCTTGCCCGCGAATCAGGCGCTGCGGTGTATCGGACATACCGCGTTATCGTTCTTCGCGGGCAAGCCTCGCTCCAACATAACCTGATTCACAGCGCCAACCTTAAATGCCCACCCGCCAGCTTCTGCCGCGCCTGCACTCGATGCTGCAGGCCCAGGTAGAAATGCTCCAGACCCTCCTGTAGGCGTTCGCTCAGAATCTCGTCCAGGTCGCCGCCCTGTGCGTTGTCGCCATAGCTGATCTGGCTATCGATGGCGAAAATTCCGTGCAGTACTTCCTGGCATTTAAGTGCCGACAACACGGGTTTGAGTGCGTAATCCACGGCCAGCATGTGGGCGATGCTGCCGCCGGTGGCCAGTGGCAAGACAACCTTGCCATGCAGCGAGCGCTCCGGAAGCAGGTCCAGGAGTGTTTTCAATGCGCCGGAAAACGAGGCTTTGTATACCGGAGTGCCGATCAACAAGCCGTCGGCCTGCTTCACCGTTTCGATGAAGTCCAGCACCTGGGGGCTATCGAAGCGCGCGAAGATTAGATCCTCGGCATCAAAGTCGCGGATTCGCAGGGCCTTCACGTCGACCCCTTTTGCCCGCAACCAACGGCCCGCGTGTTCAAGTACGACACCTGAGCGGGATTTCAGAGCGGGGCTGCCTGACAGTGAAACTACCAACATGCTGTATTCCTTGAGAAAGCGTGCCTCTATGCAAAGCAGCATGCATGCCAGTGCCAGAAGATATTTCAACTCATTGAAAGTTAAAGGATTTTAATAAGGCAGCGATTTTTGCTCGCGATAACGTCTGCTGAATCACCGCACAACTGTTGTTTCGCTGTTGCCAGGGCAACACCTAGTCGGCAAATCCCGGGCAAAAAAAATCCCCGCAGTCGGCAACTGCGGAGACGTTTTCAAGCAGGTGGATCATTCAACGATCAGCTTGCAGCCTGCGAGCGATCAATTTCTAAACATGGCACCCGTGGAAACTACGTTGGCCGAGCCCAACAGCTGGCTGACGAAGCGGCTCCAGCGAGTGATGTTGGCGGGACCGACGAAGATGACATCCTGGGCCTGGAGTTCGAATTCCTTGGCCAGCAGGTACGCGGTAGGTTTCTTGGCTTTGAGGTTATAGACAGTCGCAGGCGCATTGGCGAAGTTTTCGGCGCCGCGGATTACATACACGGCGTCACCATCGGCGCTTTCCGGGCTCAGGCCACCGGAATCACCCAGCGCCTCGAGCAGCGTCACACTGGTGGTGCCGAAGGAAATTACCTGCGGACGCTGAACTTCGCCCAGTACATAGATCTTGTTTTTCGAGTTGCTGTTCAGGTGCAGGTAATCGCCGTTCTTGAGAAACACTTTGCTCAGCTGCGAATCCTTGCGGTTGAGCGAGTCGACATCGATCACGTAATCCCGACCGTCGCGGCGCAAGGTCAGCCCTGCGAGGTTGGCGTCGGAGAGGTCAAGACCGGCGACACTGATCGCTTGTACCAGACTCAACGGGATGTTGGTGATCGACTGCGGTCCGGGACTCTTGAACGAGCCGGACAGCAGGATACGCTGGCTGTTGTAGCGCAGTACTTTGACGTCGACCTTGACTTCGGTGTACTGCGGCGACAAACCCATGCGCAATTGCTCACGGATCTGGCCGACGGTTTTGCCACCTGCCTGGATCCTGCCAACGTAAGGGAAGTAAAGCGTGCCGTCGCTCAACACTTCCCGGCTGTTGGCATCGAGTTGGTCCTGTGAACCAGGTGCAGTCAACTCGGGGTGTTCGAACACGATCACCAGCAAGGTGTCGCCGGGTCCGACCACGTATTCAGGAGTTTTATAGTTCAGCAACTCAGGCGGCAGTGGTTTTGCCGAGTCCGTTGCTTTCTGTTTTTGCAGTTTCAAGGTTTGCGGGGTTATATCGACCAATCTGACATCCGGCCCATCCGGGTCTTTGGCTTCAATATCACCAGGGGGCATGTGCTGCCCGGGTGCGAATACACAGCCTTGCAAAATCAGACTGGAGAGCAGCACAACAGCTAGGGTTAGCTTCATATATTGTTCCTTCCTAAAGGTGCGCTGGGCACCACAGTGATTTCATTGCATCCCTTACCAACACCGAGCGTTACGTCTGTTTGTTTTTGATTGATGCGCGCACCTCCTCCAGCGCCGGATGGCCTGGGCTAGTCAGGTTTTAAAGGGGTTGTTTTCAGCAGGTTCTAGAAGGCGTTCTTGTTCAAGAAGCCTTTGAACAGCGTCAGCAGAATGATTTTCAGGTCCAGCCACAGCGACCAGTGTTCGATGTACTCAAGGTCGTACTCGACCCGTTTCTGCATCTTGTCCAGCGTGTCAGTCTCACCCCGCCAGCCATTGATCTGCGCCCAGCCGGTGATGCCGGGCTTGACCTTGTGGCGCAGCATGTAGCCGCTGACCTGCTTGCGGTATTGCTCGTTATGCGCCACCGCATGGGGGCGCGGGCCGACGATGGACATGTCGCCACGCAGCACGTTGAAAAACTGCGGCAGCTCGTCCAGTGATGTGCGGCGCAGGAACGCTCCAAGCGGCGTGACGCGAGCGTCGTTGCGGGTTGCCTGAGTGATGACATCGCCATTTTCCTGCACGCTCATGCTGCGAAATTTCCAGACCATGATCGGCCGACCATCCAGCCCGTATCGGCGCTGGCGAAACAGCACCGGGCCTGGCGACGTCAGCTTGATCGCGATGGCAATCAGCATCAGAGGCAGGGCGATCATCGCCAGGATCACACTGGACAGCAGGATGTCTTCGCACCGCTTGACCAGGCTCCAGGCGCCATCCATGGGTGAGTCGAAGATGCTGATGCTGGCCAGCCCGTTGATGCTCTCGCTGCGTGCATGCAGCAATTCGAACATGAACACGTCGGGGATCAGGTACACCGAGGCGGTGGTATCGCTCAACCCTTTGACCAGATCCTGTAAATGCGGCTGTGCGGTCAGGGCCAGGGTGATGTACACCTTGTCGATCCGGCCCTGGCGGGCGTCCTCGGTCAATTGTTCCAGATCACCCAACAGCGGCATCGGCAGCTGATCCGGACTGGCGGGTTGCGGCGCGATGTCGTAGAAACCGAGCAACCTCAGGCCCATCCACGGCGCGCTGGAAATTGATCCGGCCAGGCGCCGAGCCACCTGGCCACTGCCTACGATCGCTACCCGACGGGTATTGAAACCGTGGCTTCGCAAACCATGTAACGCGCTGCGAATCAGCAGTCTATAGCCGCACAACACCACCAGTACCGAGGCGAACCAAGTCATCTGGCTGTCGTCGGGCAGATTGGCGTGGTTGAGCAGCAGATAGTCCACCGACAACAGAATGACAAAGGTCAGCGCCCAGTAATTGAACACCTTGACCAGCTCGCGCAGGATGCGCTCGCCGCGCCACGAGCCGTACATTTGATGAAACTCACTGAGCCAGTGGAAGACCAGCACCGCCAACAGGATCTGGATCCACGCTTCGGCACTGGAGGTGTTCGGGTCCAGCCGGCTTTGCCAATACCCGCCCAGCACGATGACAGTGAGGTCCAGCAGGCGATGAGCAACCGATAGCACTGATTGATGCGCATGAAGAATGCCGCGAACGGGAGTACGCATGGAAAGTGCTCACTCAGACGGATTTGATCGGGACAACACGGGCGGTCAGGTCGCTGCTGACCAGAATGGGCGACGCTTGAGGCATCTTGTATTGAGAGGGCTGCCGGGCCAGACGTGCTGCTGCCAGGCGGCTCTCGACGAAGTTTTTCATTTCTTGCTCGAAGCGCTCGCTGCTGAACCGCTCGGCGTTGGCGCGACAGGCTTGGGACGTAATGCGATGCTGCGCCGCCTCGAATTCACCGACGGCCGCTACCAGTGATGAGACGGTCTGAGCGTCATAAAACACCCCGGTCGGTTGCGGGTGGTCCAGGCCACAAACGGTCTCCAGCACACCGCCTTTGCCGAAGGCGATGACGGGTGTGCCGCACGCCTGAGCTTCCACCGGACTGATGCCGAAATCTTCTTCGGCGGCAAACACGAACGCCTTGGCATTGCGCATGTGCTCCAGCAACACAGCGAAAGGCTGGAAGCCCAGCAAGGTGACGTTGGGCGCATTGATCGACTTTGCCTTGGCCATTTCCGGGCCGTCGCCGATGACGATGAGGCGCTTGTCCGGCATCGCGGCGAAGGCTTCGATGATCATTGGCATACGCTTGTAGGGCACCATCCGCGATGCGGTGAAGTAGTAGTCCTGTTTATGGTCCAGCTGGGTGAAGTTGTAAGTGTCCACCGGCGGATAAATCACGGTGGACTCCCGACGGTAGGCCTTGGAGATCCGCCCGCCGATGAAATAGGAGTTGGCGATGAAGTCATCCACGCCCGCCGAGGTGCGCTGATCCCACATGCGGATGTAGTGCAGGACCATTCGCGCGACTTTGCTTTTGAAACCGGTGCTCATGCCGGACTCCAGCAAATACTGGTGCTGCAAGTCCCAGGCGTAACGGATCGGCGAGTGCACGTAACTGATGTGCAATTGATCCGGCCCGCTGAGCACGCCCTTGGCCACTGCGTGGCTGCTGCTGATGATCAGGTCATAGCCGGACAGATCAAGCTGCTCGATAGCCAGGGGCATCAAGGGCAGATAACGCTGGTAGTGCGTTTTGGCTTTGGGCAGGCGCTGGATAAAGGTGGTTTTCGCCACTTTGCCATGCAAGTGCGCCCGATCCTGGTCGCTGAGAAAGTCGATCACCGAAAACAGATCGGCCTGCGGCCAGATATTGATCAGTGAAGCCAGCACACGTTCGGCACCGGCATACGTCACCAGCCAGTCGTGGACAATTGCAATTCTCATTGGAGTTCCCTTCTGTCATGCACAAGCTCTACATCAGGCGCGGACAGGCTGCGTCTTGGCGTGGCGTTTGTTGAGGCGTTTGCCCAATTGGATAAAAGGCGTTTCGATGAAGCGCAGGGACAGGTAAGCGATGACCAGCGTCAGTGCTGTTGCCAGGACTGCGCTGTACAGAGGCGCAACCTGTAAATCCCTGAGCAGATAATCACTGAGCATCTGCATGGACGGATGCAACAGGTACAGCGAGTAACTGACGCCGCCGAGCCACAGCAGTGCCGGGTGTTTGAGCTGAACGATTCGGGTCAGCACCAGGAAGCTGATGATCGCCGTGGCGTAGGTGAACAGGTAACGCCCGGGAGCCTCGCCGACGCCCATGTCCTGGCTGTAAGCGAGCAACAGGGTCGGCGGTAGCAGGAGCAGATAAGCGCCCAGAACCAATACCAGGCTGCGAGTCAATTCGCGGCTGTGTTCGGCCAATAACCATTGCCGCCAGATGGAACCGAAGAACATCAGCGACAACCCCAGCGGCAATGCGACGGGTAATTTGCGTTCGGTCATTTCTCGCAACGCCGCCAGCGCCAGGCCCAGTACCAACGCGCCTATTGCCCAGCGGGTGCGGGTAGCCAGGTCATAGAGCTTGCCGCGTAAGAACAGCACCAGGCACAGGCCGTAAAACACCAGCTCGATGAACAGCGTCCAGTACAGACCAATGACATCGCCGAAACCCAGGAGCGTTTGCAGCATGGTGAGATTGGCCATGACCTGTATCCAGGGAGGCATGACCCCGCCTCCCAGCTGCAGAATCGACAGGTAGACCAGCAATGACAGCCAGTACGCGGGATAGAGCCGCATCAACCGAGAGATGAGAAAACGTCTGGCACCGTCTGGCAACGGCTGAAGACTGAACGGAATCACTACACCGCTGATCATGAAAAACCACAGCACACCGAGCTTGCCCACATCCAGCAGTTCGCTGAACAGCCAGACATCGCCCAGTAGCGGTCCGTAAAGATGGCTAAAAACCACCATCAAAGCTGCGATACCACGCAGGGCGTCCAGATAAACCATACGTCCCATGATCGAACCTCAGACCTTGTCCGTGGACGATTCGACGATGGCGCGAGGTTGCCCATGCGTTGTTTTCTTCGCCAGTACTGCGTCAATGCGTTGCGAAACACGCAGCGCGGAGTCGTCCCAGGAGAAGCGCTCGACGTTATTCAGGCCGCGACGGCGCAGGGCTTTGCGCAACGGCATATCGATGAGAATGCGTTCCATGGCTGCGGCGATATGGCTGATGTCCAACGGGTCAAAGTACAACGCGCTGGCTTGCAGCACTTCCGGTATAGAGGCTGCATTGGCCGCAAGTACCGGGCATCCGCAGGCCTGAGCTTCCAGGGGGGGAATACCGAAGCCTTCATACAGCGAAGGAAACACGAACGCCGTGGCCCCCTGGTATTGCTCAATCAGTTCGGCATCGGTCAGGCGACCGAGGAAGCGGATCCGCGGGTCACGGCAAGCCAGGTGTTGCAACTCCGGATCGGCAAATATCTCGCTGGCAGCGCCAACGATGTGCAGTTGCAGATTTTCATGACCGCGCAGGGTCAGGAAGGCCTGGATCATGCGATTGAAATTCTTGTGCGCACTGGGCGATGAAACGGCCAGCAGGTAGGGCGTCGCGTGTTCGCCGGGCGCGGGTTTGAAAGCACCACTCACGGCATTGGGTACGACAAAGATCCGGTTGGCGGGGAAACCATAAAAGGTCGAGATTTCCCCTTTGGAAAAGTTGCTGACCGTCAACAGCGCCTTCACCCGGCGCAACAGGATCGGGGTGATGGTCCGATACACCGCGCGAAAGCTGCGTGAGTAGCTTTCTGGGTAGCGCACGTAGTTGATGTCGTGATGGGTTGCTATTTGATGGCCGTAGAGCATCGGCGCCGTGCTGCAAAGGGACACCAGGAGCGGGCGGCCATGGCGCAGTAAATAGAGGGGCAAATCCACTTGCTCCCACAGATGCCCGGTGTTGCGGCCGATGATCTGCACATCCAGAGCCTTGGCGCTGTCATGCAGTTTGATGTTGTGCGGTGCGACGAAGATCACATCATTGCGCAAACGCTTGAGTGCCAGGCAGACCTGCTCCGCAAAGCGCTGCACTCCACGAATTTCCTGGGTTAGAAAGCGGGCGTTGATCACGATCATTTGGACGGCGTCCTTGCGCAGGGTTCGGTTTGGTTTCTGTTGAGTGTCTGTGTACTGCGATGGCTTTTTTGGGTATCAGTCCCATCGCGTCCAGCCTTATCGCGGGCAAGCACCGCTCCCACATAAGATCACCGAACCTGTTGGAGCGAGGCTTGCCCGCGATAAGTGCGCCTCGGTCTAACAGGCAAATCGCGTCATCGTTCTTCGCGAGCAAGCTCGGCTCCTACAGGGGGTGTGATCTTCTGTTGGAGCGGTGCTTGCCCGCGATAAGTGCGCCTCGGTCTAGCAGGCAAATCGCGTCATCGTTCTTCGCGAGCAAGCTCGGCTCCAACAGGGGGTGTGATCTTCTGTTAGAGCGAGGCTTGCCCGCGATAAGTGCGCCTCGGTCTAACAGGCGAATCGCGTCATCGTTCATCGCGAGCAAGCTCGGCTCCGACAGGGGGTGTGATCTTCTGTTGGAGCGGTGCTTGCCCGCGATAAGTGCGCCTCGGTCTAACAGGCAAATCGCGTCATCGTTCTTCGCGAGCAAGCTCGGCTCCTGCAGGGTTACGCGATCTTCTGTGGGAGCGGTGCTTGCCCGCGATGCAGGCGCCTCGGTTTCTGAGGCGGGCCGCATCACTGCTACTGGGCAAACAGCGGCGGCTTGCTGCCCAGGCGGATGATTCTGGGAAATTCGTTGACTGACACTTGCGCTGAACAACGGCTGTCGTTGCAGTTCCAGGCGATTCCGGTGTCGATTTGCCCACGTTGTGGTTGGCCGCTGTCGATCATCAAGACATTGCCGGCTTGCACGCTGCTGGCATCCACCTGAATCGTGCGCGGCAGGCCGGTAGTCCAGGCCACCAGGATCTGTTCCGATCCTTTGGTAAAACGCAGCAGGTAAGTGGCATCCAGCTCGCGGCTTTTTTCTGCGTCGTAGCGGTACTCGTGCAGGATCGGGCTGATGGCTTTAAGGGTCAGATAGGCCGGTTTAACTGACAAATCCTGATTGAGCAGTCCGAAGTTCTGTTCCGGGTCTTCAAGATCGCTACCATCGTTGAACAAGTCGTACCACCACAGACCTTTGATGTCCGGCAGGGTCTGCGCGAGAAAATAACTGCGGGCCAGATAGGCGGCCTGGGTCTGCTCGCTGATCCCGCACTTACCGTGGTTGCTCGGCCAGCCCATCTCTGTCAGGTACAAAGGGACCGGTCGTGCGGCCAGCGCCCTGAGGTCTGCGTCGACCCAGCGTAACCAGGAAATCCAGCGCTCCGGTGTATGCCGTTCTTCGTGGCGACAGTGCACATAGGGGTGCAACGACAAGCCATCTACATGGTTGAGCAATCCGGCTTCAATCAGCTTGTCTGCAAAGCCCAGATCCATGCCCTGGCTAGTCACGGCGCCGGCGAGAATCGTGGGCGGTTTTTTGCGCTGGCGTAATTTCAGTGCGGTTTCTTCGATCAGGTTGCTGTAGTCACGGGCAAACAGCGGGTCCACCGGATTTTCTTTGTCCCACTCATTCCATATCTCGTAGAAATCCACGCTATCGGCCAACTCCTGGCTGACGAAGCTGACGTAATTACCGAAGGCTTCCTTGACCGGCGGGGAGCGGGGTTTAGCGTAGTTTCCGTAATTTGGGTTCCCATAGCCCAGCACCAGCAGGGGACGCAATCGATGTTTCTGTGCCTTGTTCAAATACGCCTGCCATGCCGGGTCGATACGCAATTGACCGCGTCGTTGCTCGGCGGTTGACCAATAAGCATCATCGCGTACCGAGTCCACACCCGCGTCTTCCAACAGCTGTAAAGCCTGAGCAACCGAGCTGCCTCTATTCATCAAATGGGTGTCGACGCCAATGATAAATCGCTCATCGGCCAGTGCCATGCAGCTCAGCAGAAGGTTCAACAGCAGTAACGTAAGTGATTTTCGCAACAGTGTCTGGGGCGGCTTTGACATGTCTTGTCTCAATGAAGAGGCACGGTCCGGGGGGGCCGGGGAACAGACCCTAGGCAGGTCGTGACAGCGAAAGCTCTTGCTGGGGCACCACCCTGTCCAGCAACGTCTGTACGAAAATGACTTCATAGCTGTCGAGCATCAGATCCAGATCCGTCAGCGACGCAACACTGACCCGGGCCTGTGTGCTCAAACGAGCCAGCAGCGCGGGTTGCTGATGCAACTTGAGCATTGCGACCCCCAGAGAGTCAGGGTCGTCAGGGCAGCAGAGCAGGCCGTTGAGTTGGTCCTGAATGATTTCTGGAAGCCCGCCCATGCGGCTGGCGATCACTGGTTTGGCATAGGCACAGGCTTCCACGGCAACCATGCCGAAGGGTTCATTCCAGATGGACGGCACGATGGCAACATCAATCTGTTTGTAAAACTGCTCGGGTGATCGATAACCGACAAAACTGACCCGGGGCGAGGTGACCATGGCCTTGAAGCGCGCTTCATCGTCGTTCTGACCGCGCCCGGCAATCTGCAAAGTGGCGTCGATCGGCAGTCGCTGGAACTGCTCAATCAGCCAGCGCAGCCCCTTGGGTTCTGACAAGGTGCCCATGTAACCGAAGCGCAGCGGCGCATTCTTCGCCGCCGGATCGGTGCTTCTGTGGGTGACCGTTTGCGCAGGCGCAGGGCTCGCGTTGTGTACCACGTAGCTGCGGGCGCCCTTGAAGAAGCCCTCGCGTTGCAAGGTGTCGAGCATGAAACGACTGACGCCCACCACGGTTTTGACCTGCGCCGAGCGTTGATCATGGCCACGGCGAAAGCGCTCGCATCGACCACATTGCTGCTGGCAGCTGTGGCCTTTGTTGAACATCGTGCTGGCGGGGCACAGCAGATAAAGGTCATGCAGCACCTGAACGATCGGCAGACCGGCAGCAGTGATTTCGTCCCAGGCCGAAACCGACCAGCCGCTGAGGTTGTGGCATACCACCAGGTCCGGTTTCTCCAGCGCGATCACCCGCTTCACATAGGCGCGCATGCCGTTGTTGTAGCGGTCCCTGAGGTGCCAGCCGAGACGGGCCAGACGACCTGGGCGCTGGGCGGTGAAGTGCCAGTAGAAATTGCGCAACCCGGCGCGATAGACCTTCACCTGGTTGACGTTCTCCACGTGCAGGCCCGGCTCCGCGCCGGTGGCGAGCACCGAGACCTGGTAGCCGCGATCCTTCAGACCTTCGACGGTGCGCTGAAGGATGATTTCTGCTCCGCCGCCGATGTTCGGTGCGTACAGGCTGTTGATGAACAAGGCCCTCATAACGGATACGACTTGTGCAGGCCCAGCACGCCGGATTCGCCGTCCGCGATGGCTTGTTCGATGAGCCCCAGACGCTGTTCGGCCCCACGCCGTTTGGCAATCAGCCGTAAGACGCGGAAGAACACCCAACGGTTGAAGCTGTAGAGCAGGGCGGATGACGCCCAGATGTTCTTGTCGAACCAGGCCTGATTGCGTGCGCCGTAGTAGGCACGCAGGTCGGAGCCGCCGAGCAGAAAACTTTCATAGATGTTGCTGGTGCGGGCCTTGATGTTCCACGAGTCTTCCAGATCATCGAGCAGTGCGTCGGGGATCAGGAAAATCCGCCCGCCACCCGCAGTGATACGCCAGGTGTATTCACTGTCATCGGCGTACAGCATCAAGGCGTCGAGGGGCAGACCGATCCGCTTGTAGAGGCTGCGATGTGCCAGCAGGCCGCCGTAAGTGGCGAAAGGCAGCTGCACCGTCGCAATGGGTTTGTATTGACCCTGAGGTTGACCCCATGGCAAACGCCGCCAGATTTTGTAGGGCAACTGGGCGACGTGAAAACCGAAAAAACTGGAGCGCCGTTGTATGGCGAAACGCTTGGGCACACCGGCGGCAATATCAGCCTGGTGTGTCGGGCGGAAACCCAGCACTGCCGCTTTGTCCTGGCCATCGATGACCTGGCGTTGGCGCAGGTTTTCATGCAGCGTCGCAATGGCGTTGATAGTCGGTGCGTTGTCGTCGTCCATCAGCCAGATGTACTCCGCGCCAGCATCCAGTGCCGCCTGAATACCCACCGAATACCCTCTGGCCGATCCGGTATTGCTGTCCAGGTAAATGACCTCGACCTGACCAGGCCAGGTCGTGCGCAACACTTCCAGCGGTGCGGTGGAGGCATTGCTGACAATGATCACCCGGTCAATCAGCGGGCTTTCCAGCGAACGACTGACCAGGGTGTGCAGATAATTGAAACGATCACCATAGGTGAGCGTCACCAGCGTAGTAAGTTGCGTCATGGTGAGGTTCCGGTGTTGAAACGCGAATGTTGGGAGGGGCGGGATTCTGTGGTGGTGCTTGGCCGTGATAGGCGTGGGGATATACACATCTTTGGGTACATATCCATTTCTTCGGTTATGGCGATTTAAGGTTGCGCTTTTACAGCGCCTCACTTTTGAAAGGAGCCGGAATGCCGGCCCAGCCAAAAGTAACCAAAAGGCTCTTGCCCCACGCCTCAACATCGAATTTCCGGCCAGCGTGGTTTAACGGGGCGCCTAAGATCAAAAGCCAAATCAAAAGCGCGCGAGGCGGCCTGAAAGCCGACCGGTCTGGCTGGTGTGCGTGCCTCACGATATTCGTTGTTAGTGCCATTGCCTTCGCGAGCAAGCTCGCTCCCACGGAATCAACGGCGTCCGCAATTCTCTGTAGGAGCTGCCGAAGGCTGCGAATCGGTAGCCGCCTTCGCAGCCTTCGGCAGCTCCTACAATTAATCCACGCAACGCCAACCATCCCCGCGCTTGATCTTGATCTGCTGTTGATCTTGCTGTTGATCTTGCTGTTGATCTTGCTTTTGATCTTAGGCGCCCCGTCAAACCACGCTGGCCGGAAGCCGATATTAAATCGGGGGGTAAACCGGCAGGACGCCGGTTTAGCCGCGCTGGGCCATGGATGGCCCTTCGCGGCGGCCCCCCGATTTAATGTCGGATTACGGGCATGCCGAGCCTAGGCGAGGGACCGAGTGGTGGGGCAAGAGCGTTTTGCTTACTTTTGCGCTTCTCAAAAGTGAGGCGCCGTAAGGGCGCAACCCTAAGTAGCCGTTACCGCAGAAATGGATATGTACACAACATCACGTTGTATCCAGCCTTATCGTGCAGCCCAGACCAAGCACCGCTCCTACAGAAATCCAGGAGTCGAATCAAACCCTGGCTTCCACCCGCAGCAAGCTGCTGATCGGCAGCACCACCTTCTGCTCCCGTTGCAGCAGATTAAGCAGAATCACTGCCCGCTCAGTGCCGTCCGGAGAAAGAAAGATCGCCTCGATATCGCATAGGCCGCCCGTATTGACCCGCACGTGCTCGCCCTGTTTGAACTGCACCTTGGGTGGCGCTGCGTTCAGGCGCTGGCGAATCTGCTCGATCAGCTCGTCGTGGACCGGCACCGGAGTGCCGCCGAAGGTCACGATCCTGGCCACACCGCGGGTGGAGCGGATCGGGTACCAGTTGTCGTGCACCTGATCCATGCGGATGAACAGATACCCCGGAAACAACTCTTCTTCGTTCGCGGCCCGAGGGCTGCGTTTTTTCGTGTCACAGGCCTTCAACGGCCGATAGCACTCGAAATGCTGGCGTTGCAGGTGTTCCTGAGCGCGAGCTTCCTGACGCGGTTTGGTCTGGATCAGATACCAGCGGGCGGGGCTGTCAGTCATGGGCATGGTGTTACTCCACTGCCAGGCATGTGGGGAGAGCAGGGCTGACTTCAGGCTGACGGGTGAGGGTCGACAGGATGTCTGACTCCCGGGCTCCGTCACACAGGCTGTAGCATTCAAGCATTGCCTGTATCTGCTCGACACAGTTGAACATCAGCACATCAATGATCGACAGGTTGGGCACGAACGGTTGGCCGAACTGGCGGTAGACGACCTCGTCCATCCTGAAAAAACGCACCAGCAAGCCGTTACGGGCGAAATGTTCACGGTCGTACAGTTCCGCGCCGCCCACGGGGTTGATGAACGTGGTCGCAACGAAGGTGTGCGACACGTTGATCACCCGGTCCTGCTTGTCCAGACATGACTTCAGTTCAAGATCCGAGCCGCGCAGGATGGGCGTGACGATATGCAGGTACGCACACAGCTCGCGGATTGCGTGTTCGGTATACATCGCCAGATTGGTCTGCGGGAAGCGGATCAGGCGCTCCAGCAACGGCATGACCTGGGCGAAGTACGGGGCTTTGCGATAGCTCTGACAAATCAGGTTGATCAGTCGGTCCGCTTCTTCCGCGAAGTTATCGGACAGCTGACGCTGATTGATGGGGAGTTCGAAATGATCCCTTTTGAGGGGGAAGGTGATCAGTTTGGCTTCACCATTTTGCAGGATGCGATTGCGGTTGACCCATCCGGAGCGGATGTATTGCAGGTCGTCGCCGAGGACAAAGACGTCTGCTGCCGCGATCAGTTGGAAGTACCCCAGATAGGGGAAGAGATAAGGCTGCATCATTGCAATGGTCCTGGCCATACGTAACTCCTTGAGGGTGGTGGGGGTGAAGCTTGTCTTGCCGTTTAGCGCGTTATTTGCGTGTCGGGCTGTAGTTGTAGCCATAAGCCGCACAGTCGTAATCGGCGGTCGAGGCCTTGCGCAGCACGCCGTTGAAGATTGCGCCCTTGATGACCACGCCGTTCTGGCCGAGCCGGCGTTTGCAGGCTTCGATTTCCTTGACGGTGGTCAGGCCGAACCGGGTGACCAGCAGGCAGGTCCCTGCCTGGCGTCCGACCAGGGTGGCATCGGTGACTGCCAGAATCGGCGGGGTATCCACCAGAATCAGGTCATACAGCGGCGAAAGCTCGGTGAGCATTTTGTTGAAGTTGTCATGCATCAACAGCTCCGACGGGTTGGGCGCTATGAAGCCGCAGGACATCATGTCCAGATTGCGCACTTCGGTGTGGTTGATGACTTCAGTACTGGTCAACCGCGCAGCCAGGGTGTCGGAAAGCCCGTGCTTGGGTTGCAGGCCGAAGATCTTGTGCAGATAGCCTTTGCGCATGTCCGCATCGATCAACAGAACGCGCTTGCCGGTCTGGGCGATGATCACCGCCAGGTTGCTGGAGACGAATGACTTGCCAGCGCCCGGTGACGGGCTGGAAATCATCAGCACGTTGTTGCGCGCTTCGAGCATGGCGAAATGCAGACTGGTGCGCAGGCTGCGCAGTGACTCCACGGCCAGTTCAGTCGGCGCAGACACGCTGAGCAGCTTGGATTCTTTTGCCCGGCCCTGGCTGTTCTTCTCCAGCCGCTCCTGCTGACGCGAATACGGTAGCGAGGCATAAACCGGCATGCCGATGTTTTCAATGACTTCGGGGTTGTCGACACCGCGATAGAACGCCTGGCGAATAAACACGATGGCCACCGCCACCAGCACGCCCAACAGCACGGCAATCAGCACGATGAGTTTCTTCATCGGTTTGACCGGCGCTTCGATGTTGGCGTCGGCGTTGTCGATGATCCGCACGTTACCGATGCTGCCCGCCCGCAGAATGTCCTGCTCCTGGCTCTTGTTCAGCATCAGGGTGTAGGTCTGGCTGGTGACCTGCATGTCACGGGTCAGGCGCAGCAGTTCCTGTTGAGTGACGGGCAGGGCTTCGATTTTCTTCAGCAAGCCTTGTTTCTGTGCTTCGAGCTGACTCATCTGATTCATCAGAGCGCGATAGGTCGGATGCTCATGGGTGTACAGACGCTCGATCTCCACACGCTTGAGCTTGAGCTCCGAGAGTTTCGAATCAAGGCTTACGACCTGATCGAGCACACCTTTGGTTTCAATGCTTAGATCCACCGACTTTGCGCTGGTCTGGAAAGCGTTGAGGGCGATTTCCGAGTCTTCCAGTTGCCGGCGTACAGTCGGCAACTGCGAGCGCAGGAATTCCAGGCGTTGGGCGGCTTCAGCCGAGCTGCGCTCTACGTTCTGACGCACATACAGGCGGCTGACTTCGTTGAGCACCATGTTGGCCTTGGCCGGATCCGGATCTTCGATGGACAGGTAGATGATTCCTGAGTCCTTGCCCGCTTCGGTGATCTTCAGGCGGTTCTGATAGATAAGGGCGCCGGTCAGGGTGCGCAGTTTGGCCACATTGAACTCAGTACCGGGCCGGGCGTTGAGGGTCGCGACCTGGATTTTTGCGCCATGGCCTTCCACCGTCTGGTTGACGGCGCCGCTGAGCAACAGGCTCCGATCCTTGTCATACAGGGAGAACGTACCGGGTTTGCCAGCCACCAGAATCAGATTCTCACCCAGCAGGCTGTCGGGCACCTCCAGCTGGAAAACGTCGATTTTCTCGCCACCCCAGGCGTAGCTGGTCAAACCGAACATTGGCTCGGCCAGGGCATTCTCACGTTCCGGTTTGAACGTGCGGCTCAGGTAAGAACCAATCATCGGGAAGTATTTCGGGCCCTGGACGATATTGAGCTTGAGGTCCTCGACCACCTTGCCCAGTACCGCACGGGACTTGATCAGTTCTATTTCGGTGGTGGCCTGAGAAACCGACATGGGTTTGCTGGACACTTCCGGGGTGCCTTCGATACCGATTTTTTTCGGCTCGATCTGGATCATCGCGTTAGCCTGATAGATCGGCGTCGAGAGCACCGCGTAGGCAACGCCCACCAGCGCGAAAAGGCCGACGACCGCTATGATCAAGCGCTTGTGATCGAACAATGTGCGCAAGATAGTTGCCAAATCGATCCGGGAGTCCTGGTAGTAATCCAGGGAAGAACGGTTCATAGCGGTCATTTATCTTGTTTCTCCTGACTGAAGATAAGGTAGCCAGTCGTCGACGCATCTCGAGAGCTGCTCGTAGGTCTGTTCAAAGGCTAATTTTGGTTGCCGATAGGGGTCGGCTATTTCCATCTGGTGTTGCCATTTGCCAATCAGAAAAGTCTTGCCGCGTACTTCCGGAGCGAGCTTCAACACGCTTTGGAGCTGAGAGCGTTCCATCAACAGAATCAGTTCGGCCTGGTGCAACATCTGTAGGTCTATCTGGCGTGCCAGGTGGCGCGTGCTCTGTACCTGATGCGTTTGCAATACCGCTTGGGCCAGTGGGTCTATGGAGTGGCCCCGCAGGGCGTGGGTGCCAGCCGAGGCAATCTGCACATTCGGCGAGCTCGCGCGCTGGCGTAACAGTGCTTCAGCCATGGGGCTGCGGCAGATGTTGCCAACGCAGACCACCAGCACGTTACTGAACATGGCCTTTGCTGGTTGGGGGCAGCAGGCGTTTGCCGAGGTTGATGCTCATGTTGCGCAACGCCATCATCATTGCCCGCAACTTGTGGGGCGGGCCGAGCGCCGAAAGCGACAGGCAGAACACCTGCGTGACGAAGTGCTGGTACAGCTCCTGATTGCCCAGGCGGTGGTAGTAATTAGCCAGGCTGCTATTGGTTTGCAGGCTCATGTGCAGCTTGCGTTGATGGCTACGCATGGAAAAGATCCCGCCCGGATGCACGCGATAGGCTGCCGGTTTGATGTCGGCAAGGAACTTGCCTTTGCCATACGCACCGAGCAGCGACCACCAGCACATGTCATTGAGGGGCGCGACCGGCATCAGTAGTTCCGGCGGCATGCTGGTCAACACGTTCCGGAAGCAGGCAGTCAGCGTCGAAATAGGACGGGCTTTTTGCAACTCCAGCGCGCTGGCGTCGGCGCGTAAATTGCCCTGCAACTGGATGCCTTTTTCGCCTTCGGTGTCGAATGCCATGGCGTCGTGATAGGTGATCACGTAGTCGGGATGGCTCTCGAGAAAGTCCACCTGAATCTGTAGTTTGCGTGGGTCGGTCCAGTAGTCATCGGCTTCGCAATACGCGATATAGCGACCTCGAGCCTTGGCGAACAGCCCGGGCACGCAGGGGCGGCCGTACTGATATTGGTTCACGGATTCATAGAACGGCCGGATGATCGTCGGATAGCGTCGGGTGTAATCAGCAATGATCCGCGCCGTGCTGTCGGTCGAGGCGTCATCGTTGATCAGGATTTCGAAACTGAAAGAGGTCTGTTGTGCCAGAAAGCTGTCCAGGGTTTGCGCGATGAACGCCTCCTGGTTGTAGGCCGGGCAGACAATGCTCACCAGGGGAGGGCTGGCTGTCGCGGACGCTGCGGTTTTCATGATCTCATCCATGGCTCATGTACTCGGTTTGCTGAACAGGACAAAAATTCTCAGAGCCAGCGGCTTGTAGCTCGCAGCCACCACCACCAGGGTGATCAGCCCACTGACCGCCAGACCCAGGAACACGCTGAGCCGGTCTTGCCCGGCAATCAGCAGGAACAATGGCTCGCTGATTGCCAGACCCACTGCGCTCATTAGGCTGATGCGGATAACGTCTCGCAGCCATTGCCCGTGAAGGCCAGGGGCCAGACGTTGGTGGACAATCATCGGCCAGATGGCAAACGACACAGCCCGCAGAAAAAACCAGGCCAGTGCGGCGCCGTAGACACCTTGATAGTGAATAGCGAGAAACATCACTGGCAGGGTCACCAGCGCGGAGATCACGCTGTACCAGACATGCAACTGCATCTGCCCGTGGGCGTATTGCAGATAAAACTGAAAAGCGCTCATGGCCATGATTGCGCTGCCCAGCGCGTACCAGCCGAGGATTTGCTGGCTCCAGAGCGCAGCGTTCCAGTCACCGGTCCAGGCATAAATCAGGAACTTGCCGTGCAGGGCGATCAGCGCCGCCAGCGGGAAAAGAAAGGTGCAGACAAAGCGATTCGCTGCCAGAAACAACGCATGCATATCCGCTTCGCGACCCTCGGCCATCAGCACTGTCAGACGTGGCAGCAGAGTCTGCGCGAGTGGGTTACTGAGCGTCATGATCCCGGTGGTAATCAATGCCACCAGCGAGAAGTAGCCGTATTGATCCAGAGGCAGCAGTTCGGACAGCAGAACTTTGTCGATCTGAGTCAGGACGATCCACAACACCGCGGTCAGCGACATGCTCGCGGCGAACGGCAAGATCGGCTTGACCAGCGCCCAGTTGAAACCGGTCAGCCAATGAGGCGTTGGCATTTGTTGCCAGGCTCTGCCGGCGAAGATCAGGGTTTCGATCAGACCCACCAGCACCTGGAAGGCGAAAAAATCCACTGGGTCTTGGGAGTAACGGCTGACCAGCAACAAGCCGCCGAAATAACGCAAGGTCGCGATGATGATGTTGGCAACGTTGAGCCAGGCGTGTTGTTCGAGGCCTTGAATACCGCTCTTGTACAAAGTGGAATAGAGCCGCAGTGCAATCACCAGCCCCATCAGACTGATGCAGTGGGTCAGCGTCTCAGGCTGTAGCTCTTTGGCGTTGAGCCACTGCCCGGCAATCCATGGGCTGCTCAGATAAATCGCGACGCACGACAGCACTGCCAAGGGTAGAAAGATGATCTCGAATGAGCGCAGTAACTGCCCCGAGCTCCGGTCGCTGGCAAGCGTACCCTGCTGATGAGCGACGGCGCGCACCAGGCTTGGGGACATGCCCGCGTCAAGCAATTGCAGCCAGGCCTGCATCACCGCGAAGAAACCAATCAGGCCATACGCTTCGGCACCCAGATGGCCGAGGTAAAACGGCAAGATCAGGATCCCCACCAAGAGAACGTAAGCCTGACCGGCATAGCTCAAGGCGGTGTTGCGGATCACGGAGCTTTTCTTGTGCATGACTTTAAACAGCCTGAGCGATGTCAGGGCTGACGTAATGCACATCACTGACGCTGCACTCTTCGATCAGGGTGTTGATCACTTTATCCTGGTCGTGCTTTTGCAACCCCGGGTAGATCGGCAGGCACAGCACGCGCTCGCTCAAGGCACGCGATTGCATTTGCGCCATTTGAGGCTGAAGGTATTCCAGAGTGTCCAATGATGGGTAGAAGTAGCGCCTCGGGTTGATGTCCCGATGGTTCAGCGCCGTGCGCACGCGCAGCAATTGTTGTTCGTCACGCAGCGCAACCGGGTAGTAGCTGTTATTGAGCTCGCTGTTGGCTTCGGCCTGCTGCAGGTCCAGATAGTTTTCCAGCCGCGAGGTGTAACGGTAGGCAATTTCAGCACGCTCTTCGAGAATGTTCTCGATGTCGTCGAGAATGCACAGGCCCATGGCTGCGGAAAATTCGTTGAGCTTGGCGTTGATGCCAATGCCGTCGATTTTGTCGATATCCGCGATCCCGAAGTTACAGAGCAGAAAGGCGCGCTTGGCGATTTCTTCATCATTGGTGATGATCGCGCCGCCTTCGATGGTGTGGAACAACTTGGTGGCATGGAAGCTCAGGGTACTGACATCGCCCCAATTGAGAACCGACTGGCCAGCGTGGCGCACGGCAAACGCATGAGCGCCGTCGTAGACCACCTTCAGTTTGTGCTGGAGGGCGATCTGCTCGATGCGTTCAACTGCACACGGATTGCCGAACACATGGGTGCCGACGATGGCTGTGGTGTCGGCCTGAATGCGACTTTCAATGTGCTCCGGCGAAATGTTCCAGGTCTCGGGATCAATGTCGGCAAACAGCGGCCGAATGCCTTCCCATTGCAGCGTGCTGCTGGTGGCGACGAAGCTGAATGGGGTGGTCACGGCGCTGCCGCTCAGGTTCAGCGCGCGGTAGGCCACTTGCAGGGCGAGGGTGCCGTTGTTGGTCAGAATGATGTGTTTGACGCCCAGATAGTCCTTCAGGCGTTCTTCCAGTTCTGTCACCAACGGACCGTGATTGGTCAGCCAGCCGCGGGCATAAATGCCTTCTACGTACTTTTTGAACCTGTCGATATCACCCAGGTAGGATTTGGTTACGTTGATCATCGAAGCCTCCATGTTTGACGTTGAACGTTGTTCTCTGGGTCTACAGCGCGGTGGGCTGCGAAGGTCCGGCTCCGGCTCTCTGGCTGGCGCGCCGTGCCCGACGCTGGTTCAGCCGAAGAATAAGTCGGGTGCTCAAGCTCCCCGCGTGAGGGTCGCCAAAGTGAAAGATGGCCGTGGCCCGGGTAACCTCTGGGCTGCAGGGCTCATTGGCATGCAAGGTGCGATAACCCCAGAACAGGTAGATATCGCCGGGAGATAGAGTCAGGGTTTTGGGTTTGAGCCAGCCCTTGGTTATCCCCATGACCATCAACTTGCGAATGAAGCTGTTCTGCACGAAAGCTTTTTGCAGGACATTGAACAGCACGTTGCGGTGCGCCTTGCGCAGGTTAGGGAACAGCATCAGGTCGCCGCGCTGCTCGCCTTCCGAGGGAATGAAGATCGGTACCAGCACTGTCACCAGGCTGGCATCAAAGTGGAAGCTGTTGGATTCGCGCAGACCTTGATTGCCTTGAACACAACGCAGGACAGGGAAAATCTGCGGGCTGGCCGGTTCGGCGCCAAAGCCCTGGTGATAAAGGCTGGCGAGCATCTGCCTGAAATGAGTGTCTTCCCAGATAGCTGATAACGGGCAACCGTTAAGTGCAGTTTCGCCGTGATGGGCGAAGTATTCACCCCGATGTAATTCCGCCTGGGCTTGGGTGTAGGTCCGCAACTGTTGCAGCTCGACCGGGCTGAGCACACCGCGCAGTTGCGTGAAGCCTGACGTGTTGATGTCGTCGGCCATATGCTTGATCTGCTGGGAGGTCATGGCAAATGAGGCAGGCATGGATTACATCCTTGTTGGCTTAAGGGCAAGCCCCGGTGCAGGTGATAGGGCCTGACTCCCTGGAGCTCAACTTGTTTAGCCACGCTACCGCCCGAATCGACTGATCCAGATGCGCAGACAACTTCTTGAAAGACTCGGTCGTTCGTTTGCTCGTCTAACGGCACTGGGCATCTCAGACCACGCTACCGCCACACCGAGCACACTCAGTAATAAGCTGGTTTATAAGCAAAAAAGACGCTTACCGACGCTAATAGCACGCCGTACAGACAACTAACGTCTTGGGCAGAAAAGAAAGTAGATTGAAAAACAATTCCTGCGCATTGCTCTGTGGCAGTGCTGCACGGGCTAGGAAATGTCTGACACGCATATATATCGTTGGGGGCAGCCACTCTGTCAAATTATTTCGTCAACATTCTGTTAAATTTTTGATAAGCGGTTTTTGTTTTTACATAAGTTATTGATTTGTATAGGAGTCAAAAAAACATCGCGTGCACTGCTTAGGTGCGGTGACGGTTTTTGGGCGGTTTTACATTAGCGCAGAATCATAGTGAATAGCTGACAGAGTCGTTTTTTTAACGCCAGAAGTTAGTCGCGTCTCGAAGGCTAACTAGTTGTTTTCATGAATGTGCGCTCTGTCCAAAGTTTAAAAAGGTCACGGTCACTAGTTTGTCACTAACGTCGGAGTGAGGAACCGGCTAAAAGGCGTTGGGTTGGCTCGCGTTACGTTGGTAAGGCAGTTTGCACCAAGGTGACACCTTCCATCCGAATGGGAACTATTTGCTTGAAGTTGGCTGCGTACGGATGGATTCGGGAGTATGTGGGATGTCACCGCTCTGGCAGGAGCTTTTATATAGCCGCAAAAGCCAGGCATCGGATCCGGCCGCAGATTCGAGGCGGCGGTCATGGTGACGGGCTTCGCTCCTGAACCCTGGCAATCCGGTTGATCAACGTCGCACAAGTGCAGCGGGCGATCTGGGCGGTTGCTCAGTCCTCAGAGGTGCTCCATTATCTGCCCCGTCACAGGTCAATTTTTCGGGTCAGCAGGAGAGCCAATGAGCAAGCAATCGGATACCAGCGCTGCAGTCGCGCAACGCCTCGCACAGACGCGGGCCTTGATGAGTCGGGAGGGAATCGATGCTTACCTGGTACCTTCTGCCGACCCGCATCTTTCAGAGTACTTGCCTGGGTATTGGCAAGGGCGGCAATGGTTGTCAGGTTTCCATGGTTCCGTCGGCACGCTGATCATCACTCAGAGCTTCGCCGACGTCTGGGTTGATAGTCGCTATTGGGAACAGGCAACCAAAGAGCTGGCCGGAAGCGGGATTGAATTGGTCAAGCTCTTGCCGGGTCAACAAGGACCACTGGAATGGCTCGCCGAACAGGCCAAGGCTGATACGGTAGTGGCCGTCGATGGAGCGGTGCTGGCGGTCGCGTCATCCCGGACATTGGCAAGCAAGCTCTACGAATGCGGCGCACGCCTGCGTACTGATCTGGATTTGCTCACTGAGCTTTGGCATGACCGGCCAGCGCTGCCGACCAATCTGATTTATGAGCATCTTCCTCCACAAGCTTCAATTGGAAGGGTTGAGAAGCTCGCGCGTCTGCGTCAGGTCATCACCGAACGTGGTGCCGACTGGCATTTCATTGCAACCCTGGATGACATCGCTTGGCTGTTCAATCTGCGCGGTGCCGATGTTTCCTTCAATCCTGTGTTCATTTCCTTTGCCTTGATCGGGCCCAATAGCGTCAGCCTGTTTGTTGATTCGAAAAAAATTGATTCCCGCGTTCGCCAAAGCCTTGAACAGGACGGCGTCACGTTACTGGAGTACACCCAGATCGGCGCGGCTTTACGTGAAGTGCCCAAGGATGCTCGGCTGCTGATTGATCCGGCTCGGGTGACATGTGGCCTGCTCGATTACCTTGACGCTGAGGTCTCGCTAATTGAAGGGCTGAACCCGACCACACTGTTCAAGTCCCAGAAAAGTGAGACTGATGCCGGGCACATCCGCCAGGCTATGGAACAGGATGGCGCTGCGCTGTGTGAATTCTTCTGCTGGCTCGACTCGGCTTTGGGCAATGAGCCGGTAAGCGAATTGACCATTGACGAGAAATTGGGACAGGCCCGGCAGCGGCGACCAGGCTACATTTCGGCAAGCTTCGCCACCATCGCTGGTTTCAATGGTAACGGAGCTATGCCGCATTACCGGGCGACGGAGCAGGAATACGCGCAGATCGAGGGTGACGGGCTGTTGCTGATCGATTCCGGTGGCCAGTATCTGGGAGGCACAACAGACATTACTCGGATGGTGCCGATCGGTACGCCCAGTGCTGAGCAGAAGGCGGACTGCACGAGGGTCCTGAAGGGAGTCATTGCGCTGTCACGTGCTCGCTTTCCAAAGGGGATACTTTCCCCGCTGCTGGATTCCATTGCTCGTGCGCCCATCTGGGCGGACGGCGTCAATTACGGGCACGGCACCGGCCATGGCGTTGGATATTTCCTGAATGTTCATGAGGGGCCGCAGGTTATTGCCTATCAGGCACCGGCTACCCCACAGACGGCGATGCAGCCGGGCATGATCACCTCCATCGAGCCGGGAACCTATCGACCGGGACGTTGGGGGGTTCGAATCGAAAACCTGGTGATCAATCGTGAGGCAGGCAAAACCGAGTTCGGGGAGTTCCTGGAGTTTGAAACCCTGACCCTGTGCCCGATCGATACCCGATGCCTGAATGTCGGCGCGTTGACCGCCGATGAGCGTGAGTGGCTGAACAACTACCACGCGCAAGTCAATCAGCGTCTGAGCGCTCTTTTGCAAGGTGCTGCGTTGCTATGGTTGCGCGCCCGGACCGTTGCCATCTAAGTTAGGCATCCGGCGGGCGCGCGACAACCCCACGCCCGTCGGAGCGGTATCAAGGTTTAACAGGTTTCTTGCAAATGATGATCATGCTGCGACTGGTATAGCCCGCCGGATTCAATCCGAAAGGGTAGTCCCCAGGATCTTCGACGGCGTCACCCGACTTGGCAACGACCCGAAAATTTTTCGAAACGCAGGAGTCAGTCGCCATTTGATAGCACTGGTCCCATGACGAGGACAATCCGGAGCAGTTGATGTGAATCCCGCGCTTGCCTTGCTTGACCGGTTTTGACGTTGCTGCACAGCCCGCGACTATCAAGGCCATCAGCGCTATAAAAATGTACTTCATTCCTTTCCTTACCCTGGCAATTATCCAAAGCCAGATGCTCGCTTGAATGTATTGCTCAGCAACCTGATTCGACACTCTTGCCTGATTCGAAAATCCGTTTCAAGCGTCGCCAAGCCCTAAACATGGCTCAACGACGTTACAAATGCTAGTGACATCTCACTTCTGAATGAAACAGCTTTCAGTCAGCAGGTATCAATTGCGCGGTGTCCCGGCGTGCTGTAAGGGTGGCGCCAGCCGAAGCCATGATGATTGCACTGATGGCCAACCATTGCGCCACGCTCAAGTGTTCGCTCAGGAACAATATCCCTGACAAGGCACCGAAGGCGGGTTCGATACTGGCCAGCGTGCCAAATGTGCGGGCCGGCATTCGTGTCAAAGCGACCATCTCCAGGCTGTAGGGGAGGGCGGTAGACAGGATCGCAACCGCAATGGCTGTGGGTATCAGGCTTATATCCCAAAGCGCCTGGCCGGCGTGGACCACTCCAATTGGCGCAATGAAGATCGCCGCTATGAGCACGCCGAGAGCTGCGGTCTGAATCCCATTATCCTCGCCGGCCTTCTGCCCAAACAGAATGTAGGCTGCCCAGCAGATGCCGGCACCCAAGGCATAGGCCACGCCAGTCATATCCAGGTTGGCGGTTTCCTGGCCTATGGGTATGAGCAAGAGCAGTCCAGTGGCGGCCAGGCCGATCCATACAAAATCCAATGGCTTGCGGGATGCAAATAGCGCTACGGCGAGTGGTCCGGTGAACTCCAGCGCAACGGCTACCCCCAGGGGTACGCTGCGAAGCGACATATAGAAGAGGAAATTCATACCTCCCAAGGCGATCCCATAGATAAACACCGTACGTAGCGACCGGGCGGTGAAGCGTGCTCGCCAGGGCCTGAGCACCAGAAGCAAAATGATGCTGGCAAAAATCAGCCTCAATGATGTGGTCCCTTGTGCGCCCACCAGAGGGAAGAGGCTCTTGGCCAGTGAGGCACCTGTCTGTATCGACGCCATAGCAATCAACAGCAACCCGATGGGAAACAGAATGGTCGTTATGGGGCGCGGGTTGTTATTCATTGGGTGTCAGGTCCACTGGCGGCTTATAAGGCGATTAAGGCGGCTATGATGCGTAAGATTCGCCGAATGAGCAATATATTGCTCATGGTGATCTCCTTCTATATATGGCTACTCAGGTGCTTAGAACACTTTTCACGAAAAGTTCAAATTAACGGTTGACGTGGTTCTGAATCTCTCTATAATTCGCACCTCTTCTGGCGCAGGCAGAACGAAAAACTCTTTGATAATCAATGAGTTGGACGATTCAATCAGCGAAGAAGAGGTTTCGATGAAGTTGATCGAAAGCGGTGAAAAAAGGTAGTTGACAGCAGGTTGTAACGCTGTAGAATTCGCCTCCCGCTAACGAGCAACGTGATGTTGATCGAAGCGCAAGT
>Ga0247735_1000027_pt1 | contig 143290 bp, 149 predicted proteins | sample UWRJL178409R2_FD_180934 | JGI IMG/M metagenome (GOLD analysis project Ga0247735, IMG submission 180934) | Plant litter microbial communities from Arlington Agricultural Research Station in Wisconsin, United States - UWRJ-L178-409R-2 | ecosystem: Environmental > Terrestrial > Plant litter >... | reverse complement strand
ACGGATAAAAGTTACCCTGGGGATAACAGGCTTATAGCGCCCAATAGTTCACATAGACGGCGCTGTTTGGCACCTCGATGTCGGCTCATCACATCCTGGAGGGGGAGCACCTTCCAAGGGTTCGGCTGTTCGCCGATTAAAGTGGTACGCGAGCTGGGTTCAGAACGTCGTGAGACAGTTCGGTTTATATCCGGTACGGACGATAGGAAATTTGAGGAGATCTACCCTTAGTACGAGAGGACCGGGGCGGACGAATCTCTGGTGTATCGATTGTGGCCACCTGCTGCATTGTCGAGTAGCTAAATTCGGAATAGATAAGCGCTGAAAGCATATTAAGCGCGAAACTAACTTCAAGATTAGATTTCCCTATGAGGACACAGAAAGAATATCTGTTTGATAGGTGCAAGGTAGAAGCGCAGCAATGCGTGCAGCTGAAGCATACTAATAGTCCCACTGCCTTTTTATGTCCTTATCATCGACATCAAACTTCGGTTTGATAGAGGTGATGAGGTAAAGACTTAACTAGTATTTGATGGTAACCATCAATCATATAATGAGTGTGAAAGCATCAATAAATGATTAATAGTAACATCAGTTAAGACGTCAATCTTAGTAAAAAATATTGATGAAGAAATTCATAAATATTTAAACAAATTGACTTACAATCAAATAAATCCGTGCAAAATGTTTAGTAATATGAACATCGAAGCAAGGTTTTTTCCGCCCACTGATCTCTTATATCAGCGCAAAGTGTGAGAAAAGCCTTACTTCGGTGCCCATGGCGCTGAGGAAATACCTGTTCCCATTCCGAACACAGAAGTCAAGCTCAGCAGCGGCGATTATACTGCCACAAGCGGGAAACTAGCACGGTGCCGAATTATAAGAAGACCATCCGAATAGGATGGTCTTTTTCTTTGTCGTAAAGTTCTTATGGTTTTTAACACATCAGCCTATTGTTACTGCTCATGGTAAAATAGATAGAATGAAACGTTATATTCGATCTATCGTACAGCGTTTTAAGAGCGTTCCACTTCCTGTGAGAATCGGGGCTGGTGCGACGCTTCTTGCCCTTTTATATGTTGGTATTTTTGTGATTCCGACTAATATCCACTTTAACTACGCGACCACCACCAGCTGTGTGAATCGGCTCACACTATTACCTGGACTACAGCAGCAACGTGCGGGTAAGAATGATTTTAAAGTAGAACCCCAACAGGTTACAAAAGTATTTGGCCTCCCGCTCTTTAGTACGAGTGTCTGTATCGCTCCAGCGTCAGCTCCAAAAGAGGGTTTGAAAAAGGTGAGTAGCGCACCCTTCGGGATAGTGCTGTTTTCAAAAACCTTCAATATCCATGTTCCGGCCGCACCCACCGCAAATGTCGGAAGCTTAAAGGGGAAAGAGGTTTCGGCGGTAAAGCCACTGACCGTCCCTTTAAACGGTCAGGATCTTGTCCATACGTATAGCCTTCATAGTGGTGAAAAGTCCACCGCGTGTAAAGCCGTCAGCCAAGGTATGTCGTGTAATATGGCTCAATTGGATCTTGAACCAAGTAGCCCGTATGAGCTAGTGCTCTACCGTGGATATGGGAAGGATACGCCACAAAAGATCGAGACGCTCTCGATTAAAACGCTGACCGCCGTACAGCTTGTCGATTCAACACTACAAAGTGGCATGACGATATACGACAAGCCAGCTGGATTCCGCCTGACGTTTGATAGGGCGCTTGAGTCCGCCGAGGGGAACATGAAGCGAACAGATGGAACCGCCTCTGATATTCCCGCCACTTTTACCGTCGAGGGCAGCATCGTCGTTGTAACACCAAAGCAGCCGCTTCCTCGTAACGCGAGCTATCAAATGACACTCAAACAGGTAACAGGTAAAGATGGAGGCTCTCTGTCTGATCCAATCGTGACACCTTTTACGGTATCAGGTGGACCCAAAGTCACTGATGTTTCTGTAGGATCTACGTCTATCAGTCAAAATGCCAAGATTATTGTCACCTTCGACCAGGCTTTGAAAGCCGATGCGGATATTGCAAAATTCGCACACCTTAATGGAATAGAGGGTGCAGTTTCGCGGGCATCCGATAATAGCATTGCGGTCACCGTTTCCTCGGCGCCACTCTGTACTGCCTTTAGTATCGTGGTAGACAAGGGGCTTCCGAGTGGCAGTAACGACGAAACATCGGCTGATCAATGGAAATTTGATGGACGAATTATCTGTGGATCTTCGTCGACGATAGGCTACTCGGTCAGGGGTCGGGCGATTGTTGCCTATACCTTTGGAACGGGTGGATCAACGATTCTCTTTACGGGTGGTATTCACGGGTCAGAGCCGAGTGGTGTTTCAACTATGCAGGCATGGGTGACATATCTCCAGGCGAATGGTTACAAGATTCCGGCTGACAAAAAGATTGTCGTGGTCCCTAATACAAACCCGGATGGTATTGCTGCCGGTACTCGCTATAACGCAAACAATGTTAACCTCGATCGCAACTTCCCAGCAGATAACTGGCGCCCTGATATCGATACCGCAACAGGAATGCATTCTACCGGTGGAGGAACATCAGCCGGCTCTGAACCTGAAACGCAAGCACTGATAAAACTGACACAGCAATTACGGCCACGCCTAGAGGTATCATTCCATGCACAAGGTCGGCTCGTCGGTGCGAATCAGTTTGGTGATTCGATCGCTATCGGCAAAATGTATGCGGGTATCGTCGGCTATCAGACGATGATCGGTAATGCTGAAGAGGTCATGGGGTACTCGATCACTGGTGAATATGAGGACTGGATGGGGCAAAAGTTGAATGTTCCAGCGATTCTTATTGAACTACCATCGTCTTCAGGTAATTACTTGAACAGTCAGATGACTGCACTTATGAAGCTCCTGACAGTTTAATTATCTTCGCCAAGATCCATTAACGTGCGCATAGCCCAGATCATCGCCATCGTATCTCGCGGTTCGACAGGTAGGGGGATCGTTTCTATTTCCTGCCATCCAAGGGTATGTTGATCTTTTACGACGTAGACACCAGAGGGCGAAAAGGATGCTTCAACCGTTGTTGAGACGGGAATACTATCAAGTGAAGCAGTTGTTTTATCTAAAATTATTTTTGTGTAGTCGATATAGGTCAATCGGTAGCCGTTAACGACTGAAATTTCATTCCTTAACCACTCAAAATGCTCGCGTGAAGCAATATCTGAGGGTGTCATGATGGCAGACTCATCTTGGAAATATAATTGCTCTGCATCGTCTTGAGGGTCTTCGAGGCCGGCATACGAAAGGAGTGAAATCGCTTTCTTCGCCATCGCTTTAGCAGCAATATCTCTTATCAGTCCTTCTTGGCCGACCATTCGTACAACGTATTCATATTCTAGGTCGGCAGCAGTTGCGGTGGCATGGAGAAAAGCAGCTTCATCGAGTTTTGCTTCATGAAATGCACGGTTCATGTCATATACTCTAGCACTCCCGACAGGTGATTACTAATAAAAAAACGACCAATCTCGCAGATATGGTCGTTCTTTTTTGTATGAATCATAATTTTGGATTCAAACAGGTGCTTATTTATAGTATCGCATGGTCGGCATATATGCAACGGTAGCATAGCCATTATTATCCCGTTTATGCAAATATAATTATGACATATAAAGTGCTTGTGTAAAACCTTGACAAACGGGCTTGCTTATGCTAATATGTAATACATACACATACCATGTGTGAGGTATCAATGAGGGTTTTCACGGCATAACGCTAGTGGAAATCTTTTTTAATTGTGTGGATATCGTGAGAACGATCCCATAGGAGACAGAATTATGGCAGGAACAAAAGCAGGCGGCCAAAAGGCTGCAGCAAAGAACCTACAACGCGACCCAGACTTCTACGCGAAGATCGGTCGCCGTGGTGGACAAAACGGACACACTGGCGGATTTGCCGCTAACCCTGACCTTGCACGTGTTGCGGGCGCAAAGGGTGGACGAATCTCTCGTCGCCGTTCAACTAAAAAAGTAGCGTAAGTTACTTCCAAATAAAAAAGACTCCCGTTGCGGAGTCTTTTTTATTTCTGTGAGTAACGGCGCAGGGCGCAGATCCGTGCTTCGTTCACTCGCCATACGTGGCTGCAGGCAACACAGGTATATTCTCGCTTACCTGATTGGTAGCCGGTTGCCTCGCACTCGGGGCAGGTACTGCGGGCATGTAGCCATTCGCGGTAGGTATCTAGATTGTCCTGCACTGTTCCGTCATCTATCGGAATACCGTATTGGGCGGCCAGAACCACTGCCTTATCCCATGCTTCGGTCTCCATCGCGACTAACTCGACATCTTTTGAATAATCGCGGTGTTCAAGCAGACCATGGGCAAGTTCATGAATCAGCAGGCTGGTATTAGTCGCATCAGACTCATCGTAAAAAATTGTGTGCGCATCGGGCGACCAAGCAAATCGTTCACCTGGAGTAAATAAGAGCTGGGGGTATTCTGCTTGTAATTTAGGCAGTAGCGAGTGCGTCGAGAGCATAGTAGTAGCATCCGTAGATAACGGCTAATTCGGGGTGTTTTGCTTGGACAAGTTTTGGGGCAGGGATGTGGCCTGGAAGATGTTCGGTAAGGAGTGCAGAAAGGTCTTTACCAAAGTGCTCAAAGTACGTTCCGATACTGCCACCAATGATGATAACGTCAGGCTGTAAGACAGGGATAATCGCAAGAAATCCACGACTAATACGATCAGCGATGTGATGCCACACTCGTTTGCTGGTGATATCGCGTGCGTATTTGCCATATGCTTTGTAGATCGCTTTTCCAGAAGCAAATGTTTCCCATTCACGGACAGTGCCATCGAACTCAACCAGTGATCGGCCCGCTTCACTGTTACGAAGATCCGGATTGATGTGGCCCTCTGTAATGATGCCGCTACCAATACCTGTACTGACTGTCACGTAGAGTGAAAGCGCTGGAATCGTTTTCAATTGTCGCGTCTCTGCAAGTCCTGCGAGATTGGCGTCGTTCTCAATCAAGAGGGGGGCATCGCCAAGCACGCCTTTTAGGGCTTTTTCAACGTCGAAGTTGGCCCATTTAAGATTGTTGCACCATATGGCAACACCGCTTTTCACAATACCGGGCATTGCGACAACGACAGCTTCCACTGTTTCGTTGCCAAAGTGACTTTCTAATAAGTCTTTCAGCATTGCGGTCCATTCGAGTGTCGTTGGGGGAGTAGGGAACTTAAATTGTTCCCCGATGCGGCCATCTTCTAAGAAGCTTGCCACCAATGTCTTTGTCCCACCCGTATCGACCGCCACTAACATTCTTCAAGTTTAACATGTGCTGAGATGCGGAGATAGCTCTATTTTTCCGACTCGGGTCACTTTGTGGGTGACTTTGTCAGCATGCCCAGTGGCTGTTATCATGAAGGTATATGGCGCAGAATCTCATCATTATCAGAGGTAATTCAGGGAGCGGCAAGTCGACAATTGCGAAGCGTCTTCAATTCAATATGGGACGGGCAACAATGCTCATTCCACAGGATGTGGTTCGTCGGGAAATTCTTAAAACGTCCGATGAACCAGGCAATGATGCTATTGAGCTGATATACGATATGGCAATGTACGGCTATCGTAAGGGGTATGACGTTATTGTCGAAGGTATTCTTTCGAAGGATAAGTATGGCGATATGCTGGCAAAAATGATGAACAACTTTGAGGGTCGGGTGAGCGTCTATTATCTCGACATTCCATTCGAAGAAACGGTTCGCCGGCATGTGATGAAAGATAGTGCGAACGAATTTGGTGAAAAGGAAATGAAAGAATGGTGGAAAGACAATGACCACCTTGGTGTAAATAATGAAGTCATTTTATCTAGTGATTTATCCGAAGACGCTCTCGTGAAAACGCTCATGCTCGCAGTGAAACCACAATAGGGGTACAATAGAGGTCATAAAGGGAGAAGAATCATGGCAGTATTAGGCGGATGGCGTTTAACTCGAGCAGGTGTGCTGTTCATCGTTGGAATTTTGGTACTCGGCGGTCTTGTGACCGGTGGTATTTTCCTCGTGAAAAATCACGGTGAAGCTGTGCGACACGACCAAGCAGTCAAAGTTGCAGAGCAAAATCTCAAAGACCAGTCACAAACTTCAACACAGCCAGTGAATGCTTCTGATCCTACCAACTCAGGTGAAACCGGTGCAAGCACTGATACGCCAAGTACTGCATCGAGCGCCACTCCAGCAACCGATGCGGCTCCAACAGCGACGTCCGCAAGTGAATTGCCTGTCACGGGCATTAACGAACTGAAATTCGTTGGACAAGCCGCAATCCTCGCAATTTTGGCACTTTCTGCTGCGTATTACGTGTCCTCTCAGCGCGCTGCTGACCGGCTCTAGACTTATCTCTGTATCTGAGGTAGAATAGTAATAATCGACGGGAACATATCTTTTTTGGTGTGCTCTCGCGAAAATACAATTACGAAGGAGTCTTAAACGACTATCATGGCAAAAGCCACATTTACAATGGACGAACTTTTAGCTGGCGAAGACGCTAGTTTAAAGCAACTCACACAAGGAGAGGTCGTCGATGGAACGGTCCTTTCAATTCGAAAACACGAGGTATTAATCGACCTTGGCCCACACGGAGTTGGCCTTGTTCCTCGCCGCGAGATTGGATTTTCTCGTGCGCTAAACGAAGGTGACGAAGTTACCGCAAGTATTGTTGATCCAGAACTCGAGAACGGACAAGTTCTCCTTTCACTCCGTAAGGCAGCGAAAGACAAGGGTTGGGATGAACTTGCAGCAAAGATGGACAGCGGCGAAATTATCGACGTTTCACCATACGATGCAAACCGCGGTGGACTGTTGGTTGAATACGACGGCGTTCGTGGATTCCTCCCAGTTTCACAACTATCAGCAGAACACTACCCACGGGTTGGTTCAAGCGACAAAGAAGAAATTCTTCAGCGTCTTAACTCACTGATTAACCAAACCCTGAAGGTACGCATCCTTGATGCAGACCGTAAGGCAAACAAGTTGATCTTTAGTGAAAAAGAAGCTGTTAAAGAAGGCCTTGCGGCTCGATTTGAAAAGCTTGCAATCGGCGATACCGTTAAGGGCGTTGCAACTGGTGTTGTCGACTACGGTGTCTTCGTTAACGTTGAAGGTATCGAAGGACTTGTTCATATCTCTGAGATTTCTTGGGAACGTGTTAACAACCCGAACGACTACGTCAAGGTTGGACAAACTATCGAAGCGAAAATTATCGCTATCGACAAAGACCGCCTGAGCCTTTCAATGAAGCAACTCACCGAGGATCCTTGGATGAGCGAAGTTGACCAGTTTAAGTCTGGCGACAAAGTTGAAGGTACTGTGACTCGAATTACACCATTTGGTGCATTCGTCCAGATCAGCCCAGCAGTTGAAGCGCTTGTTCACGTTAGTGAACTTGGTGAAGGCGATACTGCTGATCCTGAAAAGGTATTCACATTGAACGAACGCAAAGAATTTGTTGTTCTCGATGTTGAAAAAGAAAGCCGTAAGATCTCACTTGGTCTTCCTGGCGCCACTCCAAAGAAGAAGTAGTTTTAAACTATTCATACTAAGGAGTCCTTACCGTTCATGAGTACATGTGCTCGTGAACGGTGGGGAAGAACTTATTAACGACAAAATCCGCGCGTAGAATCACGGAAAGAAAAGGAGCAATCATGGCTGAGAAAGTCTTAACAATTGCCGACTCGGTTACAGTGGGTGAATTAGCTGAAACACTCAATCTTTCTGTGACGACACTTATTGGCGAGCTGTTTAAAAACGGTATCGCTGCAACGATTAACCAACGTATCGACTTTGAAACCGCAACGATTATCGTTGAAGAACTAGGACTCGACGTTGAACTTGAAAAGAAAACAACCGAAGGTGCTGGTCCTGAGCGTAAAGTTCACGAACTATCTGACAAAGCTGTTGATCGTCCACCGATTGTCGCAGTGATGGGTCACGTTGACCACGGTAAAACAAGCCTCCTCGATGCAATCCTCGGCCAAAAAGTTGTCGAAGGCGAAGCTGGTGGAATTACGCAGCACATTAGCGCCTACCAAACGGTTCGTAAAGATCGTTCAATCACACTGCTTGATACACCTGGCCACGAAGCCTTTGCGGCACTTCGTCAGCATGGTGCGGCATTAACTGATGTCGTGATCATTGTTGTTGCTGCAGATGACGGTGTGAAGCCTCAGACGATCGAAGCAATTCGTTTCGCTCGCTCAGCAAACGCAAAAATCGTTGTCGCTATCAACAAGATGGACAAAGAAACAGCAAACCCTGGCCTCGTAAAGGGACAGCTTGCTGAACAACAACTTGTTTCAGACGATAAACAATGGGGTGGTGACATTCCAATGGTTGAAGTGAGTGCGAAGACGGGTGCAGGCATAGACGAGCTACTTGATACCGTCCTCTTGGTCGCTGACCTTGAAGAGCTAAAAGCGGACTTTGAAGTTCCTGCTGAAGGCCTTGTCATCGAAGCACATATGGAAACTGGCCGCGGTCCTGTCGTCGGACTCCTGGTTGAACAGGGCGTCTTGAAGCCTGGATCATTCCTCGTTGCAGGAACAACCTACGGTAAGATCCGTACGCTCCTCGATTTTGCTGGCAAGCCACTTCGCGAAGCTGGTCCGTCAACACCTGCGACCATTACAGGATTTAAAGAAATCCCTCAATTTGGTGATAGCTTCGAACTCTTTAAGACAGAAAAAGAAGCGCGAACTCGTATCGCTGCTGCCAAGCTTGAAAACGAACGCAACGCTGCCAGCACAAACGTGACTGGTGCCGACATGCTTAAACTTATGACGCAAAAAAGCGAAACACCTGACTTTAACGTCATCGTCAAAGCCGATGTCCAGGGTTCACTGACTTCTGTTATGGATAGCCTTCGCCTTATTGAAACTGGTGGTCAGGTAAACCTCCATGTGATTAGCAGTAGCGTCGGTAACATTACTGAAAACGACATCCGCCTTGCAGCCGACGACAAGACCGTCATCTACGGATTCAACGTCGAACTTCCTCCTGCGGTTAAACGTCTTGCCACACGTGAACGAACAGAAGTACGTCTCTACCGAGTGATTTACGAACTCCTCGACAATGCTAAGGACTCAATGGAAGCATTGCTTGCTCCTGAAGTCGTTGAAACTGTCAGTGGAACACTCACCGTGAAGGGTGTCTTCCGTACGCTCAAAGATATGGTGATTGCTGGTGGTGAAGTAACCAGTGGTAAAGTTGTCAGCGGTGTTCACGTTCGTGCCTTCCGTGGCGATGAGCTGCTTGGCGAAGCTGAAATTACGAGCCTCCAACGCGAAAAAGTGGAAGCACGCGAAGCCTTTGAAGGTGACCTCTGTGGATTTAGCCTAAAAACACATCGCAAACTGCCGCTCGAAATTGGCGATAAGCTCGAATTCTTTACTCGCGAACTCGTCACTCGTACCCTCAAGTAACTCAGCGCGTAAAACGTTGTTGAAATATACCGCTTGTGCTATTATGCAAGCATACAACCCTATAGGTTAAAAAAACAAAAACACAAGGAAACATATGTCGGAATTAGCACCAAACGCAGAGCGAGCGAAAGAAGAACGAGAACTCGCTGATCTTGAGGCGAAAGCTGCAAGAAAAAGAACTCAACTAGAAGGCAATACAGCATTTGGCAAATACGATCAAATAGAAGGGCCTCTTAATCAGGACGGGCGACCGATCGCTGGTTCACATGCAGATTATCATTCACAACGCCCTTCCGACGGTATTGTTCGTGACAATCTTATGAGCACAGGGTACCGCCAAGCAGAGGGCGGCTACAGTGCGAGTGTGGCGAAATATGAAGATCAAGTCGGTGATACGCAGGCATATTATGACAAATTGATGAATGCCGAGAACCAAGAAGTCATTGATCCTGCTGAATATGACAATATGGGCGTGATGCAGCTTGCAAAAGAGCAGGCAAAAGCGGAAATCCTTGGTGATATTGCTGGTGCAAAAGAGATGCGCGGTGTTTTTGACGTCCATATTTTGCAACAAGCTGCAGCCGAGGGTAGTGGCATTACTGATGCTGACCTTGATAAAGAAACGGCGCGTTATGCGGGACTTGTTGAAAAGTTCAAGACTTCTATGGAATCTGGTACAACAGAAGCAGCAGAAACAACCGTTGTTGAGGCTGTGAACCCTGCAGTGCTTGGCGGTGAGGCAACAACAGAGGTGGTTTCAGAGACAACGACAGAACTTCCGACTGTGGAAGCACAAGAATCTACGACTGCTCAGCCAGATGGCCCGAAGTTCCCTGGCCAAGAAGTAGAAGCTTACATAGCTACTGACGGCTTTGAAAAGGGCGCTGAAGTGATCTTTAACGATGAGGTGATGACAGTTGAAGAGGTGCTCAGCGGCGAAAAGGTGAACGCCTATGTTCTCATCGATGCCGAGGGTAATAAAACCCTCGCGTTTGCTGAACAACTTTCTACTCCTGAAGATAGAGTATCTGCCGGTGAAAAGCTAAAAGCCTGGTGGGGTAACAATAAGGAATCTGTTAAAAATGTATTCAGACCTGCTTACTGGGGCGAACGTTGGACAAATGCTATCTCACCAAAGATTGGCGAAGTGGCTCACAACGCGCTGAACGTTGGTATTAAAGAAGAAGATAGCCCTGAAGAGGCGGAGAAAAAGCGAAAACGTAATCGCATCTTGTTGATTGCAGGTGGGTTAGGCCTAGCTGCTGCAACGATCGCTGGCGCAGCATATGGTGTTGGCTTCTCGTCAGGTCACCATGGGGTGACTGAGGCACTCGGAAATGGTGCTGGTGGTGGTGGCGGTGGACATGGCGACACATTGTCGGCTCAGGATCAGGCAATTGCTGATTCATTGACGCCGAAACGTTCAGTTGAGAACCACGCAGCTGATTTCTTGACTCCACAAGACACGACGACACATCCGCCAGAATTAAATCCAAGTGATTCTGTTGTGCCGGTTGTTGATCAAGCACCAACACCAGATACACTTTCGCTGTCTGATCCAGCCTTTACAATTGATAGGGGCGAAGGTGGCTATGAACTCTTTAACCGTCTAGGCATTGATCAGTCAAAGTGGGCAGATAACGCAGAGCAATTACTCCGCGATCACGGAAATGATTTCATGCGTCTCCCAAATGGTGGCATAGGCCTTAGTCACACAGGCTTACTCGACGAAGCAACTCGCGCAGATCTATTAAAGCTAAAGTAGGCATAGGTAAGGGATAGTATGGACGATTTAATTACAGAACTAGGTATCGAAAATTATAGCGAAGAAGAGCAACAGCGCGTCATTGATGAGTTGAATATGCTAGTTGGCGAAGCAATGCTCAGTCACCTTAGTGAAGAACAAATTAGTGAATACGAAGCGATTATTAACGGCGATCAAGCCGTGATTACTCGTTGGTTAACCGAGAACGATCCTAAATATGAGGACTCTATCGCGTATCAACAGCTTGCAGAGGGATTCGAAGATGATCCTGACAAGGTTCCTGCGGATAAGGTGTACGCTTCAATGGCGTGGATCGAAAAGAACAATCCGAATTTGAATGATACGGTTTCGATGATTAAGTCGACGCTCAAAGCAAATCTCGATCAACGAAAGTAGCACATAAAAGACACCAGTACTGGTGTCTTTTTACTTATTCGGTATCTGTTATAATGGAGGAAAAGGAAGTAATGATATGTTTCAATTAGATGATCAGTTTCTCGCCGATGTCGGCCTCGCAGGACTCCCAGAAGAGCAAAAAAAGCCGTTTCTTCAGCACACCTACGACCAGCTTGAATACAAAGTAGGTATTCGCCTCAGTGAAGGCATGACTGATGAGCAGCTTGCAGAATTCGAAGCAATTATCGATCGCAAAGAAGATGTTATTGCGACATGGCTTTCAATGCACGCACCAGATTACCAGAATGAGGAAGTGTTCCAGCGCTTGATGCAGGCAAGTAACTTACCAGCAAACGATCCTGGTCTTCGTGCTGAGTATGCCGCAACGAAGTGGCTTGAAGTGAACCGTCCTGATTACCGTGATGTCGTCGCGCAGACGCTAAACGAGATCAAGCAAGAAATTCTTGGGGCAAAAGACGCGATTCTTGGTGCTGGCGCTCCGCCTCAGGCAGCGTAGCCGTTTTTGAAGGCGTGGCCCGACATGCGTTTACCACTTGGGCCGATTAATTCGTCGATCACGAGGTGAGAATCACCCTTAAAGGTCACCACAAAGTCTTTTGTGTTCGCTTCATCTAGTAATACGTGAGCTTTCGTCACAATAATACTCTCATCATTGTATGAGAGTTTTGTTTTTGGAAAAACGAGGTAGGCACGAACCTGTCGTTCGGCTTGAATAGCGGTGATTTTGTCTGGGTGGAGGAGCGCATCTTCTTTTTTTAGAAGGTAGCAGTAGATTGCCGCATTTGCTTGTGGGCTTGGAAGGAGGTTGCCTTCGATGATACTTGGCAGGGTTTCGATCAGCATGCGACCCCCGAGTGCAGATAGTGTTTCATAGAGTTCTGGTGCTGTTTCAGTGCCATCGAGCGGATACACTTCCTGTGCGTAGACTGGTCCAGCGTCCATTTCAGCGCTTAATTTCATGATAGAGACACCGGTTTGGGTGTCGCCATTCATGATTGCCGTTTCGATAGGTGAGGGGCCACGGTAAAGCGGCAGAAGTGAGGGGTGAATATTGATAATACCAGGACGGAAGAGGTCGATAATAGCTTGAGGGACAATGCGTCCATAGCTAGAGAGGACACCAATCACATCACCAAGCGCGGCAATATCATCAGCGATGTCGATTAATTTCGTTGGCTGCCAGACGGGGATGCCGTGTTCCTCGGCGATCGTTTTTACTAATGGGGCCGTGACTTGTTGGCCGCGCCCTGATTTGCTGTCAGGTTTTGTGACGACTGCACCAATACTATAGTCGGCCTCGATCAGGCTGCGAAGCGCTGCTGCGCTAAAGGTATCAGTCCCAAAGAATATGATTGTTTTTGACATGTTCGTCGTAATCGAGCGGTTGTAGCTCGCCTTTCTCATCAAGCGTGTAGAACGCTTGTTCCTGATCCTTAATGTGATCAATAAAGACAATTCCTTGGGTGTGATCAATTTCGTGTTGAATCACACGGGCAAGGAAGCCTTCAGCTTTAAAACGAACTTCTTCGCCGTCAATGTTAATTGCTTTGACGCGAATCTTGGTGTGGCGGGGGACTTTTCCGTAGACGTTACTGACGCTGAGGCAGCCTTCGTAATCAGTCTCGATGGTACCTTCGTATTTTACGATCTCAGGATTAATGAGGGCGGTGAAGCCCTTTTCTTCTTTGTCATCGAAGTCGCTTCGAATAATCACGACGCGGTCCATACGATCAAGTTGGACAGCAGCAAGTGCTGCGCTAATTTCGTGGGGACGAGAATTTTCCCAATCAACAGCAGCATCGGTCATTTCCTCGATCAATCCCACTACTTTTTCGTCGATCTCACGAATACGGGTCGATTTTTCGCGTAGGTGGGGGTTTGGCAGGGTGATGATGTCGTCTTTAGTCATTCTGGCCATTATACCTTAAATTAACGGGGGTCGCTAGAGCAAACTTGGCGGATCAAGTTCACTTTGCCAGTGCGTGACGGGTAATTGCCCTAGTGCATCGACAAGATATTCACGTTTTGGACTTTTCAAAACGAGTTGCCAACGGTAGGTATCGTGCTGTCGTTCATAAAATGCCGGCGTTGGACCAAGTAAACGAACATCTGGGTTTAGTGTTTTCTTTAGTTCAGTGGCCAGTGCTTTTGCGGATCTAATGGCTGCTTGTTCGGTTTTATAGACAGTCGTTAATTTTAAGAGATAACTATACGGCGGGAAGTACGATTTCTTCCGCGTTTCAAGCGCATAGGTATAAAATGATTCGTAATCTTGTTTGAGGCCGTAGCTAATTGCAGGGTTGGTTGGTTGATAGGTCTGGACGACAACTTCACTAGCATGCTCATCGCGACCGACACGACCAATAACCTGCGCGAGAAGTTGGAACGCTCGTTCGCTGGCAGCGTAGTCGGGGAGGGAAAGGCCACTGTCCGCTTGGATCACCCCGACGGTGCGGAGGTGGGGCAGGTCGAGGCCTTTAGCGACAACTTGGGTGCCAATCGCGATATCAATCTCACCTTTATACAAATCTTCGTATAAAGAATTTACTGTTTCGTCAGTTTTGTTGTCTGAATCAAATCGTGCAACACGGGCAGTAGGAAATAATTTATGCAGTTCGGTTTCGATGAGTTTTGTCCCAATGCCTTTATGAATAATGTCAGCAGACTGACATACTGGACAGCTAGTCGGAACTTTTTCATGATGACCACAAATATGACACGACAAGTCGTAGGTATCGGCATGAAGGGTGAGTGGCACATAACAGTTTGGGCAGAGCGCAGTCCAGCCACAGTTTTCACAAAGGGTTGAAGCAGCACTTCCACGACGATTATGGAAGATAAGCGTTTGTTTGTGGTTCGCGAGGTTCTTTTCGATACTTTCGATAAGGAGGTCGGAAATAAAACGATGTCGAGTAAAGAATTGTCGCTTGGTCATATCGACGACTTTGACATCAGCCGCTTGAGCGCCAGATCGAGCTGATCGATCGAGCCGAATCACTGGGCGTTTGGCTGCTTCAGCGAGGAAGCGATCAGTAATCGAAGGCGTTGCGCTACCAAGCAGTACCTTGGCATTCGAAAACTTCCCTAACACGCTGGCGGCACGAATAGCAGAATAACGTGGTGCTTGTTCCTGTTTATAGCTTGGTTCGTGGGCCTCATCAATAATGATCGCACCAAGTTTTGGTACAGGCATGAAGAGGGCAGAGCGGGGACCAATGACGAGCTGCGGCGTCGTCGCGTCGAGGACTTGTTTCCAAACAGCATGCCGCTCAGCTTCTGTCATATGTGAGTGTGTCACGATCACGCCAGGGAAGTCATGCAAGAATTCACTGATAATTTGACTTGTCAGGCTGATTTCGGGCACCAGGACGATGACAGATTTACCGTCTGTAACCATGCGGCGCGTGATCTCTTTATAGACTTCGGTTTTACCTGATCCGGTGACACCCTGCAAGATAATAGTGCCATCCGTACTGTCCATTATCTCTGTTATGGCCTGTTCTTGATCCTTATTGAACACAATACTTGTTCGGTCTCGTTTTGACGTATGAACTTGATCTGGACGGGCGCGACGAGCTTTATCAAGGCCGCGTGGCAGGACGGTTTGTAAAACGGTTGCAAGTGGCGTGGTGTAGTAGTCGGCGAGCCATAACGCAAGTTTTACGAGTGGTTCGGGAATTGGGGTTTTCTCAATAACGGCAGTGATTTCTTTTGTTTTATATGACGGTTCCGTGACGGCCGCCATGACAAGGCCAACGAGGATCTTTTTACCAACTTCAATCGTGACGATCTGGCCGACTAAAAGAGGTTCAGGGGATGCATACGTAAAGGTAGCGCTCCCAAGCCTAATAATGCGTAGCGGCGCTACTTCGTAGTAATATATTTCCCCGGACATATATCTAGTATAGCGCCTTTGGCGAGGCAATAATCATGCTAATATAAGCATATGTATTTTGAGAGCCGAGAACAGGCTGGAATTAAGCTTGCCATCCAGCTATTTGAAAAGTACCGCTACGAAAATTGTGCGGTCGTTTCTTTATCTGATGGTGGTGTCATTGTGGGCGAACAAATCGCTTCGGCGCTTCATAGTATTTTAACCATGCTGCTCGTCGAAAAGATTGAGATCCCCGGCGAACATATGAGCTTTGGCGCTATTTCGCAGGATGGTTCTTTTAGTTTCGATAGCTCGATCTCGGAAGGTGAAATGGATGAATATACCAGCGAATATCACGGCTACCTCGAAGAGCAAAAACGTGAAGCCTTCCAGCGAATTAACCGATTATTAGGTGACGGGGGATTAATTGATCGTGAGATGTTGCGTGATCACGTCGTGATTTTGGTATCTGACGGTATGAATAGCAGCGCCGAACTAGACGCGGCAATGGACTTCTTGAAACCGATTCGAATCGCCAGATTAGTGATTGCGACACCCGTCGCTTCAGTTGAGGCAGTTGATAAGTTACACATGATTGCCGACGAGCTACATATCCTAGATGTGAAGGATAATTACCTCAGCACTGAACATTATTACAATCGAAATATCATCCCGTCTCACGAGGAAACAGTCGCTAAAATTAATAAAATAGTGCTGAATTGGCGTTGACCAGACACGGTCAAAAAGTGTAGAATAAAAATCAACGTTACAGATAATGTTTATGGTGAATGTGTGAGGATTAATTAAGGGGAATCATGTTAGACGTATTTATTACATCTCGGGTGCGACGAAAAATTGTGGTGGTATACGCTAAATATCCTGATTTCCGAACACACGTCCGTGGACTTGCAAAACTTATTAAAGAAGATCCGGGCAACATTCAGCGTGAACTAAAACGCCTTGAAAAAGTTGGATTCCTGACAAGCGAAAAGCAGGGTAATACCAAGATCTACGCAACAAACAAGCAGTTCCCAATCTTTAAAGAACTCCAAAGTATCGTGATTAAGTCACAACAACAAGCGACTCGTCCGAAGCGAACGACACCAAGCCAGGCGTAGTTGCCCTCTATGGCACTTATCGACGACATCTTAGCGAAACGAGGAATAACGCCCGATAAAAGGGCTGTTTTTTTGTCACCTGACTACGAGAAAAAACACGATCCATTCCTTCTACCGGATATGCAAGCGGCGGTTGATCGTCTGATGATTGCGCATGACAAGCAAGAGAGAATTACTATTTATGGTGATTACGACATTGATGGGCTGACCGCGACGACGGTCCTGATTGATGCATTCGCAAGTTTTGGATTTGAACACGTCGAAGCGTTTATTCCAAATCGTTTCGTCGAAGGCTATGGGTTAACCGTTGATGCAGTAGAGAAGATTGCCGCCACTGGTGCACAACTGATTGTGACCGTCGACTGTGGCAGCCTCAGTCATAAAGAAATTGCCCGAGCCAATGAGCTGGGTGTTGATGTGATTGTGACTGATCACCATAACGTCGCCTATACACCGCCGCCAGCGATTGGAACGATTAATCCAAAACGCTTATTGCATGACCACCCAGAAAGTTATGAGAACTTTGTCTTAAAGCCCGCTGCTGACCAAAGTTTGTATCCTTTTCTCGATATTCCTGGTGTTGGTGTCGCTTTCAAACTAGTGCAAGCGCTCCAAACGGTACTTGATGGGCTACCAAAAGGCCAAGAAAAATGGTTGCTTGATTTAGTCGCTCTGGGAACAGTCTGTGATGTGGTGACATTAATTGATGAGAACCGCATGCATGTTTTTTGGGGACTAAAAGTCTTGGCGCAGACCAGACGGCCTGGCCTTAAAGCGCTTATGGCCGTCGCTAGCGTTCGTCCAGACGTTGTGAATGCCCGAAGCCTGGGATTTGGGCTCGGTCCACGTATGAACGCGTCAGGGCGCATGGAGACGGCGCAGTATTCACTTGATCTTTTGACTGAAACTGATGGCATCAAGGCGCTGGATATCGCCAATCATTTGGATGCGATGAACAAAGCGCGTCGTGCCGAACAAGACGAAATCTTAAAAGCGGCAATTATTCAGGCAGAAGAATACGCTTCGATGCCGGTACTCGTCGTGAGCGCACCAGGTTGGAATCACGGAATCGTGGGGATCGTCGCGGCGAAACTTCTCGAGAAATACAAGAAACCGACTTACGTTTTAGAAGAGATGGGTGAAGAAGCCAAAGGATCTGCTCGCAGTTACGGTGATTTCAGTGCAGCCGATGCGATTCGAGCATCTGACGATATCATCACAAAGGGCGGGGGGCACAAACTTGCTGCTGGCGTAACGCTGCCAACGGCGAATATTCCGGCGTTTCGTCAGCGAGTGAATGAATTTTACAGATCGAAAAATCTTATTAATCAACCACTCTTATTACTGCCAAAAGCCGATAGCGACGCGGCGCTGCATGACTTGGACGAAGCGCTGGTTGATGGCCTCAAATTACTTGAGCCATTCGGAAGCGGTAACCCGCAGCCAGTCCTAAAATCGACGAATGTTCTCGTCGTCAATCAACGCAAAATGGGCGCCGATTCACAGCATGTGAAGCTGACACTCGAGATGCAGGGGCGAAAAATCGACATGATTGCTTTCAGTGCGCCTGAGCATTTCTTTGTTGAACCGGGTGAAACAGTGAACGTCTGGTATACGGTTGATGTGAACGAGTGGAATGGCCGACGAAACGTTGAAGGGCAGTTGTTACATCTTGAACTTGTGACTGATTAACCCTTATGTTTAAATAAACAGTAATGAAGTGGGTATCAAAACAAAAAGGTTTTACAATCGTCGAACTCTTGATCGTGATCGTCGTTATCGGTATTTTGGCGGCAATTACGATTATTTCTTTTAATGGCGTCAAGAATAGAGCCGTAACTGCACAGGTTCAGTCTGCTGTTGAGCAAGCTAACAAAAAAGTATTAGCATATGCAGCGCTTAATTCAGATGCATATCCAGCAACTTTGTCAGATGCTGGCGTCTCAAACACAGATACGGTGAGTTACCAATACACGAGTGACAATATGACCACTCCACGGAGTTTTGCAATCACTGCTTCGAATGGACCTGCAGGAGCAACGACTTATTATGTGACTAATGCAAGTTCGAACCCAGTTGCCGGCATAGCACCAGGACACAACCTTGTTGTGTGGGATAAAACAGATGACGCAACGGCGCCATTTACTAACCCCGATAGTATTGATACAACGGTATTTCATGCATCAAGTAAATCTGTACGCTTAAACTCAGGGAGTAACTCTAAGGGCTTCCGAGGTTCACCGTTTACCGGAACGGCTGGTCAATCCCTTACAGTCAGTTTGTGGATAAAGACGGATGCGAACTGGGATGGCAAAAGCAATAATTCAAAAATTCGAATTGGATCAACCGATGGTGCGAATACCGTGTTGAAGGCTTGCGCATACAATGGTCCAAAAACGAGTTGGACGCAGGTGACGTGTACGTACGTATTGCCTGCTAGCTTTACGACGGTGACTGTTGCGGTAGGGAATGATGGTACGACAGGTCCTATTTGGATAGACGACGTAAGTATCTCGATTCAGTAGTCATCGATATGCTAAAATGACCTTAATGAAGTGGGCATCAAAACAAAAAGGTTTTACAATCGTTGAATTATTAATTGTGATTGTCGTCATCGGCATTCTTGCAGCAATTACTATCGTTGCGTATAACGGCATTCAAAACAAAGCAAAGCAATCAGCTGTTCAGTCGCGATTAACTCAGAGTAATAAAAAGATCTTAACCTATGCGGTCACGCATTCTGACACCTATCCCGAGCAACTTGAAGATGCGGACATTGATAATAGTGATCATGCACTTGAATATAGTGTGGATAATACAAAATCTCCGCCTACCTATGGACTCACTGCAACATCTGGTTCATTTTCATACTTTGTTTCGAGTACAAACTCGACTCCTAAGTCTGGTGGATATCCTGGTCACGCCCAAAATGGCGTTGCTGTCATCACTAATCTGGTGAATAATCCAAATTTCGACACGAACATTACCTCATGGGCATTTTCGTCCGGGACTGGTGGAGCGGGCGGTTCTTCTCGACCAGCAACAGGTGGGGTGAACGGTGGGTATTATCGTTTGACGTGGACAACGCTTCCTACGAGTGGAACGGCGTACATTACTAATGGATCTGGAGGGACAAGCGCGCGTCCTATTGAAATCACTGGCGGACAACCATATGTTGCCTCGGGCTGGGTACGAAGTTCCTGGGCTGGAAAAGCCTATCTTGGGCTGACACCGTACGACGATACAGATACTTCAGTTGGAGGGATCGTCGGATCCACTGTGACACTGACGCCGAATACCTGGACTCGAATAAACGTCAGTATGACACCAGCCTCCACGGCTACAACTATGGTGGTGCGTTTTTATGTTCCAACCGCCGGCTTCACAGGTATGGTAACGGGATCGACGCTTGATATCGATCAAGTAATGCTGACACAGGGGACTGCAGTATATGATTACGCGGACGGTAACAGTACTGATTGGGTCTGGAACGGTCCAGTCAATGGATCAACATCAAAAGGCCCGGGCAGCATATAGCGTCACGCAATTGCAATAAGTTGCAATCTGTCGTTATCTCTGTTAGAATATCATTCATATGGTACAAGTAACACGTAAAGACGAACGAGAAGCAAACGAGAATATTATTCGTCGTTTCAACCGAAAGGTATTGCAGAGCGGTGTACTCGCAGAAGCGAAAGCTTCAATGCGATTCGCAAAGCCAATCAGCAAACCTGAACGCCGTGCTAAAGCGATTATTCGCAAAGAGCGCAAAGCTGACAAACTAAACAAAGCCCGTCTAGGCCTAAAATAGTTCATGGCTTTAAAAGCACAGTTTGATAACGATATTAAAGCCGCTCTTTTGAGCGGCGATCGTTTTACTGCGAGTGTGCTTCGTGACTTTAAGGCTGCGGTTTTAAATGAAGAAGTGGCACAGAAAAAGCGAGACGAAGGTCTTTCTGATGCAGAAATCGAAAAAATTCTTATTCGTGAAGTAAAAAAGCGCGCTGAAAGTGCTGCTATTTACGATGGCGCTGACCGTGCGGAACTTGCACAAACAGAACGCGCTGAATCAAAAGTACTTGAAGCCTACCTTCCTGAACAAGTTTCGGAAGCTGATATCAAAGCCGCTGTCGATGAAGCGATTGTCGCCACTGGTGCAACGAACCCAGCAATGATGGGACAAGTCATCGGCGCAGTGAAAAGCCAACTCGGTAATAGCGCGGACGGTGGCACAATTGCGCGACTCGTTAAAGACGCCTTGGCTAATCTTTAGCCACCCTATACTATAGAGATATGATTGTATTTTTCGGACCTGCAGGCGCAGGAAAAAGTGTCCAGGGTCAAATTCTAGCAGCGCGTATGGGCTGGCGCTGGTTAAGTGCTGGACAACTGCTTCGTGACACGAAAGATGTCGAGCTTTTACATACGATGCATGAAGGTAAGATGGTCCCTCACGAAGCCATCACAAAGATTATGGGCGAAGCAATTTCGCACGCCACTGATATTAATCAGCTGATTCTTGATGGCTTTCCACGGCTTCTCCAACAGGCGGAATGGCTTATTGCTAGTCAGCCAGAACACGGTCGCTCGGTCGCGTTAGTCGTCGTGCTTGAAGTGCCTCGTGAAGAACTCTTAAAGCGCCTTGCGATTCGTGGACGCGCCGATGATACACCCGAAGCGATCGATGAACGTCTTAAGATCTATCGTCAAGAAATGTATCCAATTCTTAATTATCTGACAGAGCAAAACGTGCCGATCGTACACATTGAGGGAACCGGCACGGTAGGACAGGTTCACGACCGTGTGGTTGCAGAACTAACCAGTAGGGAATTGGTGTAATGCGCGATAAAACTCCCGAAGAAATTCAAGCAATGCGCGAAGGTGGCAAGATTCTTGCTGGTATTTTTCGTGACCTACGTGAACAAGTGAAACCTGGCGTTAGCGAGATTGAACTTGATGCATGGGTAGATAAAGAAATTATGAAACGTGGTGCGATTGCGACCTACAAAACCCCCGAAGTTGATTTTCCGGCAGCAATTTGTATCTCAACGAATGAGCAAATTGTGCACAGTATTCCAACTGATTACGTGCTGCAAAAAGGTGATATTGTCAGCTTTGACCTCGTCATTACATACAAGAACATGAAAACCGACAGTGCCTTCACAATGGTTGTTGGCGGTGAACCAAATGGTGTTCAGAAGCACTTATTAAATGCCACCGAACGAAGCCTGTATGCTGGCATCGACGCGATTAAAGGACCGGTTCGAACGGGTGATATTGGTGCTGCAGTTGAGAAAGTCTTAAAAGAAGCAAAACTTGGTATTATCCGAGATCTCGTCGGACACGGCATTGGTCACGAAATGCACGAATCACCTCCAGACATTCCAAATTACGGCCGAAAGGGAACGGGTATGTTGCTTGTTCCTGGAAACACGATTGCAATTGAGCCAATGGCGACACTTGGTGGCGAACGCATTGTGACTGAACCTGACGGCTGGACGATTGCGACTCGCGACGGCAGCCTTGCGGCACATTTTGAGCACACAGTACTGATCCTTGAAGATGGTGTCGAAATTTTAACGCAGCTATGACAACTGAACATTCTCCTGAAGATTATTCGGTACTGAGTGAGTTAGAAAAACTTGCATTGCCTGAAGGCTCGTACATGGTTATGGGAAGTGGAATTCTGGATGCTCTTGGAATTCGCAAAGCGCATGACGTTGATCTTGTTGTCAGTGATCAGATCTACACGCAATTGCTTACAAGTGGTTGGAGCGAGAAAGTCTCCTCTGATGGACATCGTGGAATAGAGCAAGGACTTATCGAAGCGTATCCTGACTGGAACGATAGCGATGCAAAAGTAAAAACCGTAGATGAGCTACTCGTAGAAGCGCAGTGGGTGAACGGGGTCCCGTTTAATTCATTAGCAAAACTTTCTTTGTATAAAGAGCGACGGGGTCAAGAAAAAGACCTCGCAGATCTTGAGCTCATTCGTGGCTACTTGGATTCAAGGCACCCTTAGTAAACTTGATACGCCGACCCATCGACACCATCAAAAATTAGCTGAATAAATCTAGACTAAAAATAAAAACGGTATCAGCATGTAGCTAATGAATATTCCGATGACGGCAAAAATAGTAAATCGAAATAAATTATCATCATCTTTTCTAATCATCAGTAAAATGAATATATTAACCGGCAACTGCAGTAGTATGATCGTTAGTTCATGATGATCGAGAAGAGGCGCATTGTAAGACTTGTCAAATAAAACGTACGGCAGGAGTGCGTATATTTTTATCAGAGCATGCGTCAATATTGTGGCGGACACTCCTATAAGGATGGTCGTCTTGATAGTGAAACTTTTGTTGAAAACAAGTATCGCAAATAGGCCAAATATAACTGCGCTAATGAGATCAATCTGCATATGTTTAGTATAGTGGAGCGGCCTCCGAAGACAAGTCGTTGGCATATTATTGGTACTCTGCCAGACTTTTCAACAAGTTTTTATATGTTATGACTTTGCAACAACAGGCGTAAGCGCTATACTAAGCTTCATGCAAGAAGGTTCTACCTACGCCGTCGGAATTGACGTTGGAACAACAACTGTCAGAACCGTAGTGGCACACATTGATGGTTCGACAGGGGTCCCAACGATTGTTGGTGTCGGTCAGGCGCCAAATACAGGCATGCGCAAAGGCGTTGTCGTTAACTTAAATGGTCCAGCACAAGCAATCGATGATGCGCTTGGTGAAGCTGAACGAATGAGCGGGTATCAAGTTGATTCCGCAACTATTAGTGTCAACGGTGGTCACATCCTCAGTACACACGCTGACGGCATGGTTGCTGTCGGTGCTGCTGATCATGAAATTACTCGTGACGACTTACTTCGTATTGAAGAAGTTGCCACGCTTGGAAAGATCCCCGCAAACCGTGAAATCCTCGATGTGATTCCACATGCTTACAAACTTGATGGCCAAGATAACATCAAAGACCCACTCGGTATGACTGGAACTCGTCTTGAGATTGATGCGCATGTCATTTCGGCACTCAGTCCATATCTCGTGAATATTCAAAAAGCCGCAGAAACTGCAAAAGTACATCCAAACTCTGTCGTTGTCTCTGCAATTGCCGCCGCGCGTGCGGTCCTGGGTGAGCAGCAACTTGAAAATGGTGTAGCCGTCATCGACATGGGTGGTGCAACGACCAGTATCGCTGTCTACGAAGAAGGTGACCTGCAGTACACTGGCGTGATTCCTATCGGTGGAACAAATATCACCAACGACCTCGCAATTGGCCTCAAGACCGATCCTGAAGTCGCCGAAAAGATTAAATTGGAACACGCCTCTGCGGTTGTTCGCTCAGAAGATACCAGTGTCAGTTTGAAACACGACGGAGAAGTCCTGACTTTTAAAACAAGTGATATCGACGAAATCGTTGAAGCTCGCCTTGAAGAAATTTTTGAAGCAATCCAACATCAACTAAAGAAAGCCGGTCGCGCCGGTAAACTCCCAAGCGGTGTTGTGTTGACTGGTGGTGGGGCACAGCTCAAGCACATTGCTGAGTATGCGAAACACTTCCTAGGCCTTGCTGCACGCATTGGCAAGCCAACAGGCTACGGCGGTGTTGCTGACGAGATCGAAAAGCCATCATTCGCAACCGCGATTGGCTTGATGTTATTTGATGCAGAGCGCATTGCCGTCTCTGGTCACAGCAAAAAGCCAAGCCATAAAGTAAAAGATGCCCAAGGCTTTGTGACTAAATTATTTGCTCGATTTAAAGCATAGATTAATCCTAATATTTACAACCCTTTATTACCTGCGTTGAAATGGTATACTAGGGAAAGTAAGAAGAGAAGACTGAGGAGATAGGGAAACGACATGCCTGAAGTAAAGCCAAGTGATATACAGACGTTTGCCAGCATTAAGGTGGTTGGTGTTGGTGGTGCCGGTGGTTCAGCCGTTAACCGCATGAAAGACGCTGGTCTTTCTGGTGTGCAATTTATTGCAATGAACACCGATGCGCAGGCACTCCATAATTCAAAAGCAGATACAAAGATTCACCTTGGTCACTCAACGACCGGTGGACTTGGTGCCGGTGCAGATCCTTCCGTAGGTGAAGCCGCTGCAAACGAATCTCGCGATGAAATTAAAGACGCCCTCGAAGGTGCTGATATGGTCTTTGTTACCATTGGTGCCGGTGGTGGTACTGGTTCGGGTGCTGGCTACGTTGTGGCTGAAGTCGCTCGTGAACTCGGCATCCTTGTCGTTGGTGTTGCAACCAAACCATTCAGCTTTGAAGGTGAAAAGCGCCGTCAGAACGCTGATTGGGCTATCTCTCAACTTCGTCGCCATGTCGACACACTCATTACCATCCCTAACGATCGTCTCCTTCAGACAATCGATCGTCGGACGCCGCTCCTTGAGACCTTTAAGATCGCCGACGACGTGCTTCGCCAAGGTGTCCAGGGTATCTCTGAACTGATCACTGAACACGGACTTATTAACCTCGACTTTGCTGACGTAAAGGCAATTATGAGCAACGCTGGCTCAGCCCTCATGGGTATTGGTCGTGCATCGGGCGACAACCGTGCCTCACAGGCTGCGCAGCAGGCGATTGAGTCACCACTTATCGAAGTCTCTATCGACGGCGCAAAGGGAGTCCTCTTCAACGTGACTGGTGGCTACGACATGAGCATGTCTGAAATCCAAGAAGCTGCCGAGATCATCACCAGCGCAGTTTCTCCAGACGCAAACATCATCTTTGGTGCAACGCTCAAACCTGATCTTGAAGATGAACTGATCATTACAGTAATCGCGACTGGATTTGACTCTGCTTACTTCCAGGAAACCGAAACAGAACAACAAGAAGTCGACAATGCTGCTCAGAACAACGGCCTGAACGACCGTATGACCGAAGAAGTCGTCAGTAACGTTGATATGAACCTTGATCACACTGAAGCTGCAGCAATCTTTAACGAAGAGAGTACCGAAAACATGTGGAGTCAGCCGACACCAACTGTTGATGAGGACGAATCTGATACACCTGCGTTCCTACGCCGCCGCAAAAAGCGCAATAAAAAGACAGAGGAGTAGACATCGTGACACAACTAAACATTGGTGACAGCCGGGTTATCGAATCACGCGAAGTCAGTGATGGTGTCACGATTCGTCGTCGTCGGGAATCACCAGATGGCAAACGATTCACCACTTACGAGCGTATTGAGAAACCAAACCTTGCTGTGATCAAAAAGAATGGGTCACGAACGTTATTCGATCGCGATAAGCTTTCAATTGCTGTGAAACGATCAGTTGGAAAGTTCTTTGATTCAGAAGTTGAAGTTGAAGAAATGATCGACGAAATCGAAGATGGCTTGTACGCGCTTGGCGAAAATGAAATTACCTCAAAGCAAATAGGGGACAAGGTCCTCGATGAACTTGCGCTTCGTAATGAAGTTGCCTATGTTCGTTTTGCCAGCGTCTACCAAGACTTTAAAACCCTCGATGACTTCGTTCAGATTCTTGAACAACGAAAGCAAGTGAACCAGCAAAAGAAGGCTGCGTAAATTAGTATGCGCGTCGTGGTGATCTACAAAGATCGAACTGATTACGCACGTCAGGTCATTGATTTCATTGCAGATTTTAAACGCCAAACCGGCCATGACCTTGAGGTGATGGATCCTGAATCTCCGGCTGGAATCGACTTTACACAGACATACGATATTATGGAGCTGCCGTTCCTTATCGCAATTTCAGACGATGGGATTATGCAAAACACCTGGGCTGGATTACCACTCCCAACAATTAGCGAGGTCAGTTACTATGTCCAATAAAAAACAACCATTCATAGCTATGTTCAGTAAAGAGCACCGCTCTAAAAATTATATGTACTACGTGTTTGCGATCATGCTGCTTGGTGGCGTTGCGGCACTCATCGCGGCGTTTGTTTTGACGCTTGATAAGTTCGCACTGCTCGAAAATCCAAATGCGATCCTTAGTTGTAGTATCAATGTGGTGCTCAACTGTTCAAAGGTGATGGAAACCTGGCAGTCACACGTCTTTGGCTTTCCGAATATGCTTCTTGGATTGATGGCGTTTCCTATAATGATTACCGTTGCGATCCTTGGTCTCTCTGGTATGAAGTTCCCTCGTTGGTTCCTGATTGCTGCCAATATCGGCTTTTTCCTCGCAGTTGTATTCGCGTACTGGCTCTTCTTTAACAGCGTCTACGTGATCCAAATTCTTTGCCCATGGTGCTTGGTGGTGACGACTTCTATGACACTCGTGTTCTCATCGATGCTGCACTATAACTTAAAAGAAAATACCTTTAAGCTTCCAAAGCGCCACAACGACCGCGTCCAACGATTCCTTGCCGGTGGCTACCACCAAATGGTCGTCCTCAGCTGGATTGCATTGATGGTTGTCTTGGTTTTCTTGAAATTTGGCCAAGCACTCTTCGCATAAGTCACCAGACATTTTGCATAAACAGTGGTGGTGCGCTAAAATAAGAGTACGACGTTTGAGTGGTTATCAGCCATGAGTCTTCGGAAGAACAGGTATTTACCTCAGTAGAACCGAACGTGTACGCGGCGATACAGCGATCAATTAAGTGCTAAGAGAAGAATCACTTCTTTTGGAAGTCAGATGGAACCATCCTATTACGGGATTCTGACATTCGAAAGAAGTGATTTTTATTACTAAAAAATAAGGAGCATCCATGAAATTTCAATCAGGTACACGCCGCCGAGCACTCGAATACGAAAAAGACATTATTCGTTACTGGAAAGATAACAAGACATTCGAGAAATCAATTGATCAACGTCCGAAAGACGATTCGTACGTTTTTTACGATGGCCCTCCATTTATTACTGGTGTGCCACACCACGGAACGCTCCTGAGTTCGATCGTCAAAGATGCCGTGCCTCGCTACCAAACAATGAAAGGCAAGCACGTCGAGCGCGTCTGGGGATGGGATACACACGGCCTCCCAGCTGAAAACTTTGTAGAGAAGAAGCTCGGTATTACCAGTCGTCACGAAGTTGGTGAAAAGATCAGCTTGGCTGAATACATCACGACCGCCCGCGAAAGCATGGTTTCGAATGCCGCACTATGGGAAGACACAATTGATCGCATTGGTCGCTGGGTCGACTTTAAGGGTGCCTACCGCACAATGGACAAAGACTACATGGAATCTGTCTGGTGGGCGTTTAAAGAACTCTACGAAAAAGGCAAAATCTACGAAGGCGAACGCGTTCTTATGTACGACACACAGTGGGCGACACCACTTTCAAAAGCCGAAGTGACGATGGATGCTGGTGCGTACGTCGAAGTCACCGACCCCAGCGTCTATGTGAAATTCAAAATTAAAAACGAAGATTATTCACTACTTGCCTGGACAACGACACCATGGACGCTGCCTGCAAATACCGCCCTCGCCGTCAATGGAGAAGTCGAATACGTCGAAGTAAAAATTGGTAACGAAAAGCTTGTCGTCGCGAAAGACCTCGCCGCAAAAGTCTTCACTGATGAAAAGCATCAACCACTCGACTACGAAGTGATCCGCGAACTTAAAGGTGGTGACCTGGTTGGCCTTGAATACGAACCGCTCTTTGAAGATCGTGGTGAAAACGCACATCGCGTCTGGTCTGCCGATTACGTTACGACTGAATCTGGTACTGGCATCGTGCATCTTGCACCGGCGTATGGAGAAGAGGACTTTATCTTCGCAAAAGAAAACTTTATTCCCGTTGTCCACGTTCTGGATGAGTACGGCGTCTACACCGAAGGAGACTGGAAAGGCGAAGAAGTTTGGGCGATCAATAAGACAATCGCAAAGACCTTACTGGAACGAGGTATCGTCTGGAAGATTGATTACATTCGTCACGAATACCCGCACAACCCTCGTACCGGCCACCGCCTTATGTACCGTGCTCACCCAAGCTGGTTCTTTAATATCGACGACCAACGTCAGTTGATGCTTGAGGAAAACACTAAGCACATTAATTGGTTCCCACCGCACATCAAGCACGGTCGCTTCGAGAAAACCATCGAAACAGCACCTGACTGGAACTTGTCACGTGACCGATTCTGGGCGACAGCGATGCCGGTCTGGAAGGGTGTTGATGCCGACGGAAACGAACGTATTAAAGTGGTTGGAAGCTACGATGAATTAAAAGAACTTTCTGGTGTGGAGCTTGAAGATTACCACCGACCATGGGTTGATGACATCGAATTCGACATCGATGGCGTTCATTACAAGCGCATCGAAAAAGTGCTCGATGGGTGGTTTGAGTCTGGCTCAATGCCATTCGCACAATTCCATTATCCATTTGAAAACGTTGAGAAATTCGAAGCTAATTTTCCTGGTGACTTCATTGTGGAATACGTCGGACAAGTTCGTGCCTGGTTCTACTATGTCCATGCCGTGAACGTCGGATTGTTTGGACACAACGCCTTCAAGAACGTGATCGTCACCGGTAACGTTGCTGGTAATGACGGCCTCAAGATGAGTAAAAGTAAGGGCAACTATACTGACCCGAACTTACTCATGGATCAATATAGCGCTGATAGCCTGCGCTTTACCTTACTCTCAAGCCCGCTGCTTTCTGGTGAAGACTTTGCCCTCAAGGATAAAGAAGTAGGGGACGTTGCGCGCAAGCTCAGCATGGTTTGGAACATGTACGACTTCTTTACACTCTACGCCGAAGTTGATGGCTGGGAATTTACTCCTCCTGCACGCGGCGTGATCGAAGATCCATTTGAGACGCTGACAAACCCACTCGACCAGTGGATCGTAAGCCGCATTCACCAATTGATTGAAGAGATCGAAAAGAACATGGATGCCTATGATATTCCAAATGCTGTGAAGCCAATCCTGCCGTTCATCGACGATGCGAGTAACTGGTTTGTTCGCCGGTCTCGTCGACGTTTCTGGAAATCAGAAGATGACACCGACAAGAACAACGCTTACCGAACACTCCACTATGTCCTGGTTCGTTTAAGCCAGGCCTTGGCACCATTTGTTCCGTTCCTCTCAGAAGAGTTATTCCGTAACCTCACAGGCGAAGAGAGTGTCCACCTCACAAACTGGCCAGAAGTCGGTCACGTCAACGAATTAGTTGTCGCTGATATGGAAACCGTTCGCGAGTATGTCAACCAAGCACTGAGTCTACGCGCCGCAGCCAAGATGAAGATCCGCCAGCCGCTGGCAAGTGTCACTGTTCCGACACTTGGCAAGTTCGTTAACTTCGAAGATGTCTTAATTGAAGAATTGAACGTCAAAAAAGTTATTCAAGGGAATGTTCTTGCACTTGATCTTGAAATCACGCCGGAATTGAAACGTGAAGGGTACGCCCGAGAGATCATTCGCTATGCACAAGCGGCTCGAAAGAATGCCGGATTAAATGTTGATGATCACATTGATTTAAGCCTCACAACTGAAGATGAAGAACTAGCACGGACGGTCGCAGAGTTTGGCACAGTGATTGCCGCTGAAACACTTGCTGGCGCTATCTCAACCGGTGAATACGCGCATGCTGAAACGATTAGTATTGAAGGTAAAATACTTCAGCTTAGTCTGCAAAAGAACTAACCGTAGTATCATAAAACTATGGTAAAAAATACGAGTCCACATCCAGGCGAAATACATCGTTCTGATCGATCAAACTGGTTGCGTGCAGCAGTGTTGGGTGTCGATGATGGTATTGTCTCGACATCAAGTATCATGCTTGGGCTGACGGCGGCACAAGCTGACTACAGGATTATTCTGACAACAGGTATCGCATCACTGGTCGCTGGTGCATTCTCGATGGCAGCGGGTGAGTACGTTTCGGTTGCTTCACAAAAGGATGCGCAGCGTGCTGATATTGAGATCGAAAGACGTGCGTTAAAGAACAACCCCGAAGGCGAATTGACTGAGCTCGCAACTATCTATGAATCACGTGGCCTTGATCCGAAACTTGCTAGGGAAGTCGCAATTCAATTACACAGCAACGACGCAGTTGAAGCGCATGCTCGTGATGAACTTGGCATTACGACCCATATAAAGGCAAATCCTCTACAGGCCGCTATTACGTCTGCACTTGCATTTGCGATTGGGTCACTTGTGCCAATTCTTGCTGCTGTTTTTGCTGCTGGTCACAATGCTCCGCTTATTATTATTGTTTCGTTAATCGCACTCGCGATTTCTGGTATGGTTGGTGCGTTTATTGGCGGCGGCAACAGGTTTGTTGCCGCTCTCCGTGTGTTCGTCGGCGGTGGTATTGCAATGGCAATTACCTACCTGATCGGCCATCTCGTCGGCGCAAACCTCTAACAAGAGAGGATTGACTTTTAATGCTTCTTATGCTTAAATAGACATGTTAGCAAATAAATACAAAAATATGTCTATACTCCAATACCTCCAACTCCAACCTGTCGAACCAACTGACGATGATACTGTCAGTCCGTTAGACGACTATCAACACGATGAAACCATTGATCTGGAAGCAGATATCGATGAAGAAGTGCTTGATCAAGAGTGGGACATGGTCATGAATGACTTAAAAAAAGATTCCGAAAAGCTTACGTTTACCGACGAATAGGCTATACTAAGTATACTAATGGAATTGACTGACGAAGAATTTGACCGGCTGATTAGCCAGGCGATGGATGAACTGCCTCAAGAATATATTAAGGGCTTAAACAACGTCGCTATTTTATATGCCGATGACCCGGACGAATATCAGATTAAAAAGTCTGGACTGCGCGAAGGGAACATCCTACTTGGATTATATGAAGGGATTCCACTAACAAAACGCGGTGGTAATTATAGCTTTGTGCTCCCAGATAAGATTACATTGTTTAAACACTCAATGATGATGATCGCTCATGACCACCAGCAATTATATGCGCAGATTAAACGCACATTATGGCACGAGATCGCGCATTACTATGGCCTTGATCACGAACGTATTCATTCACTTGAAAGAGGTGAAAATTCTCCCACCTAAGCCGCTTGTGGTATAATTGAGGGGCAAAGCACTAGCGGTAGTGCTGCGGTATAGGGAGGACAACTATAAAACGGCATCATACGCGGAAACCAATCCTGCGAGGAGCAAAAATCACATCATTTTTGCTAAGCGTTCTGCTTGCCACCGTTCTTACATCTGGACTTTTATCTCGGCCGACAAAGGCCGATTTTTTAAATAACTTAGTCGGCTGTGTGATTGGCGTGAGCGGCTGTGGGATGCCGACCAAACCTGCAACGCCAACGGAGGGAACGAACCCGCCAGAATCGACTGATCCGACAACTCCACCCGAAAGTGGCGATAACAATGGCAATACCACACCGCCGGCACAGACGACACCACCGCCAACCATTGATGCTTTTTCCGTGAATAGGACGATTGCAGGTGGAAATCTTGAAAATCGCACCGTTGTGATCACTGGTCATGTCACCGATAGTGACCTTGTTTCGTGTAAACTGCTGATTAACGATATCGACGTTGGAGCAACCTGTGATCAGAATGCCGAGCATACGGGTTACGATGTCAACTTCACTTGGGTTGTGGCGAATGATGCAGACACTAAAGCGGCGAGTGGCGAATATACTATTACACTGGTTGCGGTCGACGCAGTCGAACAACAAACCTCGAAGTCAGCAACGGTGACTGTTGATAACGATGCTCCTGGTGTCGTGGTGAGTGGTGGTGGCATTATTAAAAGCGGCTCGATGAGTCCGACGGTTGTTGCGGATGATGCGCATGAGCCAATTACTTATGCCTGGGTAGCGAGTGAAGCAAATCCAAGTGTCCTCAACTTTGTCGATACTGATATGGAGCCGACTTTTACGCCGAAGAATGAAGGGACGTATGTCTTTTATTTGCAGGCAACGGACAGTCTTGGGAATGTTTCGGGTAGTGTGAGTTTTAATTTTGGATACAAGCAGGAACTTGAAACAATTCCTTTGCCAACGACGCAGAATCCTACTGATGGATTGGTAGATAAAAGTCCATCAATTCCTGCCATCGCTCCTGCAAGCAGCACGCCGACAATACGAAATGGACGCGATGAATTGCTCGCTAGCGACGACGAGGGTGTGTTAGGTAATACGGTTGCCGCACTGAGCCGGAATCCTCCGGTGACAACGACTGCGACCATTGCACCGACCACTTACGGTTGGAGTATCTTTGGGCTACTGTGGTACTGGTGGCTGGTCATTATTGGAGTCTTCTTTGCTGGATGGATGTTTATTAAGAAACTGCTGCTTTCGCGCGTACCAGAACATTCTTAAGCAATTCTTATGTACAGGACGATATCTATAATGCTAAAGTTAAGAAAACAGGAGGAGTGGGTATCATGAAGTTTTTCATTAAGGGGTCTCAGCGGACGAGTATTTTTATCGTCGCAGCATTTTTATTAGTCACGGCAGTAGTATTTGGGTCATCATTCGTCGCGACGCAGCAGGCGGGCGCGGTCAGTGGTCTTATTGACCCAGAAGCACCAACCGTACCGGGCGTGCCAACAACGACAACGCCAACCAAGAACGCGACAATGGTGTGGAATTGGAGCGAGGCGACAGACCTTCCTGCTAACTCTGCGCTTGCATCAGGGATCAAGAATTATCAATATCGTTTTAGTGGTCAGAGTGGCATTATCACGGATTGGACTGACGTTGCGACAACCAGCGTCACAACGGTTGCGCCATATGACGGACTCTATCAATTAGAAGTTCGTGCCGTTGATAACGCAGGCAACGTGGGAACTGCATCTGTCGGAAATGCACATTATGATTTAACGGGTCCAACGGTTGTGATTACGTCACCAACGAATGGAACGGTCGTCGGAACGACAAAAAAGCTAGAGATTGTCGGTGCGACAGGGGATGCCTCTTCATATACGCTTTCAATTGGAAAGACGGGTCAAACACCAGTTGTTTCTGTGAGCGGTACGACGTTTACTTCGTATACTTGGGACACCACTAATGTACCGAACAACTCATATATTGTGACGTTAACAGGAACAGATGAGATTGGGAACGTTTCGAGTGCCGAAGTCTTAGTAACTGTTTCAAACCCAACGACACCGACGAATCCAACCAACCCTACCGTTACCGTGAATAGTGCGAAGTTCACGAGCCGTCCGTTTGTCGTGACGGGAACTATGAGCACAGATACGACGCGGATTGCGATCACTGTACTGGACACTAGGGGACGAGTCGTTGAAACAGGGTTTGCAACTTTGACTGCCGGAAAGACTACTTGGTCATACACCGTAAAGGCGAATCTTGATAACGCTAACTATACCGTTCAAGCACACGCAACGAACGCGGCAGGTGCTGCTGCCGATGCAAAAGCGGGGATTACCGTGGCTGTTCAATGCTATAGTTTGTTGGCGTTATTGGCTGCACTTCTAGGCTGTTGGTTCTTTTAACCAACACCTAGCAGAGTATTCTTAAAGAAACATTAAATTCTCATTGTCAAGTAAGCATAAAAGTGGTAAAGTTAACAAAAATACAAAAGGTGAGAGAGTTGTATGGATGAGATGATCGGGTGGAGTCGATCTTCTTTGTAACAAATTTATAAGGAGTGTGTGATGAAGTTTTTTGCGAGTAAACGGACCCAACGACTAACCAATTTTGCGCTAGCGGCTATGCTAGTAGTGAGTACCCTTACGGCCAGTGTGCCGTTTTTATTTAGCCAAAAAGCGAAAGCTGATGCTGGATATAATGTACGTGTCACAGCGGAATGTGTGAATAATCTCGTTACACTTAAGGTATTAGGAAACAACCCAAATAACGGACAATCTGCTGTATGGGTTAAATCAAGTGCAAACTTCCAACTCTCAGCACCCGTGCTTGCACAACCTGGTGTTAACGATATTGCGGTGCCTCTTGCGACTGGACAGGGAAGTATCCCTGCTGGTGGTGTGACAATGTATATCTCTCCAACACAAGATGGTCAGTACACGCTTCTTGACGACCCATCTGCCCGTGCAAGCTTCGACGCAATTGACTGTAATGATTACAGTAATGTGTATGTTGCTCAAAATGGTCTCGACACAAACAACGGTACGTATGCTGCAACTCCTTATGCAACAATCCAAAAAGCACTTGATACAGTCGGTGCAAACGGTACTGTTAATATCGCTGACGGTTCTTATACGGGTACAGCTGTCATTAAAAAGAGCGGTACGAAACTTGTGGGTACAAGCGGAAACCGCGACGCAGTTGAAATTCACGTTGTAAACAACGGTTCAGGCCAAGGTGGCGTGTATGCTGATAGCTTGAACAACATTACGATCCAAAACCTTGCGGTTATCGGAACACCTCAATTTACAAATGGTGGACTCATTAAGATAAGCAACGGAACAAACGCTACTATTAGCAACGTTGTCGTAAAGTCTGGTCACATTATCGACCCATCTGTTGCACGAACAAATACTTCTGGTATTAACATTAATGGTTATACAGACGTGAACGTTGACAACGTCTATGTTGCTGGACTTGGTAAAGATGGCATCTCAATCGTTGGACAGCAAAACGGTTCAGTCGTGACAAAGAATGTTGCACTAAACAATATCTCAGTAGCAGGATCTGGCTGGTCAAACCTCGCATTCTACACTAAGGATGCAAGCATTACTGGTGTCACACTTAATAGTGTCCGTCTTCAATACGGTGATCGCGGTCTTTACATTGACGGCTCAAACAGTGCTGGTGTTGCAAACCAAAATACAGTTACTGGTGTAAACGGTGGTATTCTGCAACTCAACAACACACTTATCAAGAACATCAACAATGAATACATTAACAACGAACAAACTGGTGATGTAAACGCGAGTGGTATTTCAGTTGACTCACAAAATCGTCCAGTTTATGTTGATACACTTGCTGTGAAGGACTTAACTCCTGCTGAACTTACGAACCTTCGTAATAACTTCATTAAGGACAAGTCACACAAAAACGGTTTGGTAACAACCTACGGTACAGTATTCATCCAGGGTCCTGCTGCACCAACAAACCTATCACCAAATGGTTGGACTTCATCATTTACGAAGTTCGCATGGACTGGCGCGGTTGATGCATCAACTTACAATGTTCGTTACAGCCGGACACACCCGAATAATGTTGCAGATAACTTACAGACTGGTATTACGGGCACACAATATGTATTAACACTTGCTGATGGTCCACTATTCTGGCAAGTTCAATCAGTCGATGCAGCTGGTAATGTTGGTCCTTGGAGCGACATGGGTTATGCAACAATCGACACGACTGCACCAACAAGTACAAATGATCTTGCAGGACTTGTCCGTGGAACGGTGACTATTACGCAGACAGTGAATGATAACATTCAATCAAAGTCAGGGAAGATTCGTATTTGGAAGCAAAACACTGACGGTACTCTTAATGATTCAAAGTTCTTTGCAATAGGTGATGTGAATGTTGATTCAAACAATAAAGTTATTTACACGGTCAACACACTCACGAATCTATATGGAGACGGTACTTACACGGCAAAATTTACTGCAACTGACGTTCTTGGCCACACATCAACAGTTGAAAAAGTCTTTGTTGTCGATAACACTAAGCCTGTTATCTCATCGATTACAGGTGCTGATGAAGGTAGTTTCCGAAACACTTCAACAACTCCTCGTTTCTACATTACAGATACTAGCGCATCAACCTATACTTACAAGATTGAGCGTAATGGAGTAGTAACCAATACTGGCAACGGTTCATTGGCTGCGGGAAATAGTGTTTTAGCGCAACTTCCTAAGGTTGCATCGCCAGCCGTTTATAAGGTTACCTTCACTGTTACTGATGCTGCAGGAAATGTTGAAGAAGTTGTACGAAACTTTACTATTGATACAACAATCCCTACGGCGCAGATTACTTTCCCGGCACGTGGTATGTCTGCAACAAACTTCACGGTGAGCTTCAACGAACCCGTGAATGTAGCTGATGCTAAAAACCCGGCGAACTACTATCTTCAAAACTGGCCAGGTGCTGGTAGCGATGGCGACCTTCTAGGTGACGCAACAATTGACTATAACGCAACTACAAAGGTTGCAACTGTAGCATTCACGAACCCATTCTGGTATGTCTCTGGTGAACAAAAATGGGGTGTAAAGAATATCCACGACCTTGCGGGTAACTCTATCGTAGATACATCTGCATACTCAACACCACTTACGGCTCCAACAGCTCCTGGAAATCCTACGACTGTAACGCCAGCAAAGAGTCTTACAACTAGCTGGACTTGGACCGCTGCAACCGACCTCCCAACACCAGCTGAAGATGCATCTGGAATCAAGGGATATGAATATACACTAACTGCACACAACGTAGCGGCAACTAGCTGGACATTTACGGCTGATACTTCTGCAACAACAACTGCATCATCAGACGGTACATATGACCTTCATGTACGAGCACTTGATAAAGCAGGAAGTCCTGCTGGGCCTGAATCAATTGGAACAGTTCTGATCGATACAGCTGCACCTGTACCAACAATTACAAGCCCAGATAATGGCACAACTGTTGGAAACAACGCAAAGGTAACGATCGCAGGCTCTGTTGTTGAAGCAAACGGCTACACTTACACTCTGTCTATCGGTAAGACTGGACAAGCTCCTGTAAAAGAAGTAACAGGTTCAAACTTTACATCATATACATGGGATACCACTGGTGTCGTGTCAGATAACTACATTGCAACGCTCACCGCTACTGACGCTGCTGGAAATCCTTCAGAAGTGAACGCGGCGGTCGTGATTGCCGTTGATAACACTGCTCCAAACCTAGACATCGCGCCTCAAACGAACACTGATGGTAATCAGCCAACAATCACAGGTACGGTGAATGATAGCTCTGCAACTCTTCTGGTAACCTTCAATGGTACAGACTACGCAGTAGCTAATAACAGGGGAACATTCAGCTTTACTGCACCCGCTGCACTTGCAAACGGTACCTACTCATTCGCAATTACTGCAACTGACGTGAACGGCAACCAGTCATCACGCGCTGCAAATGTAGTGGTCGCTGTCATTCCACCTGCGACGACTCCAGCTACAACGGTAACTCCAATCATCACAAACCCAGCCTCCGCTGTCCTCGGTGCAACCACCGACAACACGAACACAGGTGACGCTGGCGTAAAGGGTACTTCTGACGACAAGACTGCATCTGCAGCGAACTCAGACGCAAACAAGGGAACTATCTTTGGACTTGCATGGTACTGGTGGATTTTGATCCTCGCCGCACTTGCTGCTATCGCTTGGTTCATCATTGCTGCGATTCGTCGCCGAAACGAAGAACAAGCTTAGTTAAAGCGAAATCTTAAAACAAAACGAAGACTCTCTGTAACAGGGGAGTCTTTCTTTTGTGTCATTTCCAAAATCCTAACATAAGTGGTATGCTATACCCAGCGTGAAAACAACACAAAAACGCACAAGTCGCAAAAAAGCGACAACACTACAAACAAAAGTCCGTACACACATAAAGCACGCGTTGGTCCCGCATAAAGGGAACCATTACCGGCCTCATTTAGTGAGACTTCATGGCATAACGGCTGTATTAGTGTTGGCTGTCGTCATGCAGCTGGCGTATGGGTTTTTCTCTTCTGGACGGGTCGAAGTATTAGGCCGCGTCTCAAGTATTAGTGCGAGTGATCTTTTAGCTGATACGAACACTCAACGTGAACAAGATTCTTTACCCGATTTAAAAGTAAATGATGCGTTAAATAATGCAGCTTTCGCGAAAGCAAAAGATATGTTTGCCAACAACTACTGGGCGCATACGTCACCAACAGGTGTCACGCCGTGGAAGTGGTTAGGGGATGCAGGCTATAACTATGATGTCGCGGGCGAAAACTTGGCCAAGAATTATGCGACCGCGCAAACAACCGTTGATGCCTGGATGGCATCGCCGACACACCGAGCAAATATTTTGAACGGCAAATACCAAGACGTTGGCTTTGCGGTGGTAGATGGCACGCTTGATGGCCGTCCAACGACACTTGTCGTGGCATATTATGGTGCTCCAGCGACTGCGGCTGTTGAAGGTGCGAAAGACAGTAAACCTGCAGCGGTTGTTTACGCTGCACCAGTTGAACAAGGTGTAGGGAATCCACTAACATACTTCGGAACAGCACTGCAATCATTGACCCCTGCAACACTGGGTACATTAGCGCTCCTCACACTTGTGGGAGCAGTCGCGGCGGCTGCGCATCACTATCGCAAGAAACTTCCTGTTGCATGGCGACGAAGTTGGAAGCTGCATCATGGAATGTATACACTTGCCGGAACGGTTGGCTTGGCATTGATTATCGTCTTTGCGACGGGCGGTGGTTCGATCTAGGCGAGACAGAGTGTATGATCACCCTCTTGAAATCCGCTGTCTTATCTGTTACAATGAACAACTGAATTGTTACATTAATTAAAGGAACAACATGACAAAAGCAGTCGTAAAGATCGGTGGAAAACAATTTATTGTCACCGAAAACGAGACCCTACTGGTGGACCTCCTCCAGGAAGGAACTAAAGAGCTCACTCTAGACGCACTGTTGGTTATTGATGGCGACAACGTTACTATCGGTACCCCAACTGTCAAAGATGTGAAAGTTACCGCGAAGGTTATCGATGACCTCGTAAAGGGTGACAAAGTCCGTGTTATCCGTTACAAAGCTAAAAAGCGCGTACACAAGGAAAACGGACACCGCCAAAAGTACTCAAAGATTGAAATTACTTCAATCAAATAGTCCTCTGGCAACAAACTTTAAATCCCGCTCATTGTAGCGGGATTTTTGTTTTCTAACGGCGGTAAAAAGCATAAGTTTCTAAGGTGCTCGTGCTACAATGAGTACAAAGAATAGGGAATATACAAAGAAGTGCCGATCGTTATTGCTGTGACTAATCAGAAGGGGGGTGTTGGAAAGACAACTACCTCTATTAACTTGGCATATTTTCTTGCCAAGGCTGACAAGAAAACCCTTTTAGTCGACTTCGATCCTCAAGGTAATGCCACGAGTGGTCTCGGGATTAACAAAGCTGAACTCACGACAACGATGACCGATGTCGTGATGGGTGAGGCTGAGCTTTCTGCTGCAATTATTCCTACTGAACACAAAAACCTATGGCTTGCTCCAACAACGTCTGTCCTTGCAAATACAGAGGTTGAGCTAGCTCAAGCAGACAAGAAATTCTCTCGGCTACGTAATGCCATTGATGCAAGTGGTGACGCGTACGACTATATTATTATCGATAGCCCGCCAAGCCTCAGTCTTTTGACGGTCAATGGGCTGATTGCCGCTAAATATGTGTTACTCCCAGTTCAGGCAGAGTTTTACGCTCTGGAGGGCTTAGGGCAGCTACTAGAGACAATGAAACTAGTGCGAAAGGGTATGAACCCTGGGCTAGAATTACTTGGTGTGCTACCGACCATGCTTGATAGTCGCACGACGCTCAGTAGCCAGGTACATGAAGAAATTAAGCGCCACTTCCCGGGCAAAGTCTTTGATATTACGATCCCTCGCAATATTCGTTTGGCTGAAGCGCCAAGTCACGGTGTTCCTATTGGGGTCTATGATAAGTTCTCAAAGGGTTCACGCGCCTACAAAGCTTTAGCGAAAGAGGTGATTAATCGCACTGCTGGAGTAACGGCGTAATGGCTATGAAAAAAGGGCTAGGACGTGGCTTTGATTCACTAATTCCGACGGATTTGTTGGATGACTCGTTTGATACGACGAAACATATCGACGAGCAGGTGAGTGAGCTAAAGAATTTAAATATTTCTGAAATTACTGCTGATCCTGACCAACCACGTCGGACATTTGATCAAGACGCTCTGAATGAATTGGCTGAGTCCGTCAAAGAACACGGAGTGTTGCAGCCAATTATCGTCACCAAGCACAATGGTGGCTACCAAATTGTTGCGGGTGAGCGTCGTTTCCGTGCCTCTCAGCTTGCTGGGCTGACAACAATTCCTGCCTTGGTGCGCTCAATGACCGGGCAGAACAAACTGGAAGTTTCCTTGATTGAAAACTTGCAGCGTCGTGACCTTAATACGATTGAAATCGCAACTTCATACCAAAAGCTCCGTGATCAGTTTAATTTGACGAATGAAGCGATTGGAAAGCGCGTCAATAAGTCACAAAGTGCCGTCCAGAACACCATGCGACTTTTAAAACTTCCAAAAGCTGTTCGAGAATTGATTGCTGAAGGTAAATTAACTGAAGGCCAGGCTCGTCCACTCATTTCTTGGGATGAAGAATTTATTCTAGCGGTTGTCCCGCGCATTATCGCTGAAGAGTGGAGTGCTCGTAAAGTTGAACAATACGTCGTCAACGCACGTAATGGTAAAAAGCAGCCAGAACCTCAAACGGTAAAACAGACCGAATCTCAACATGAGCAAAAGATTGTGACACTACGCAGCCGCCTCAAGACTGACGTGAATATCCGTGTGAACAACAAGGGTGCCGGCACGATTGTTATTAAGTTTACAGACGAAAAAGACCTCGATCGATTACAGAAACTGCTTGGCGAATAAGACACAGAGCTGCTTGCGATTGAGTTGATAGCATTTCTTTTCGCTTCGGAGAACTACTAATTAAGTAGGGAAAGTCCGGATCTTATTGAATGGGAAGATACGCAGCTCAGCTGGCCCAATCACGTCATACAATGGAATAGTTCCAAGTCCATTACGTGAGTCATAAGAGTAGTTGCCTTGACGGTGGTCACCAGAGACGAAGATTTCACCTGGAGGAACCACTTCATCAATTTCACCACTGGTTGGTGAGCCAGGTTCGCCGTGGTTGGCGTCATCTGGGTTAAAGCCGTTTGGATATTGGCTATTAAAGACAGTGTAATGACCATCTTTTAATAGGACGCGTTCGCCTGGGAGGCCAATAACGCGCTTTACGATGAATTCATCCTCAGTCCCTTCGCTAAAGTGAGGGTTTTTAAAGACAATGATCTGGCCACGTTTTGGCATGTAGGTTTTATTTTGTAGCTGCGCCCAAGTGACAGGTAGGCGGTCGACGATCAGTCGGTCACCGGTATACAGTGTTGTTTCCATGCTTGGACCAACCACATTAAAGCTTCGGAAGACGAAGGTGTTGATGAGGATCGTCCCGATGATAACGCAGACAATAAAAATGACGATTCCAAGAATGTCTTTTGCGAACGGGTGACGAGTAAAATAAGATGCTTCCATTAACTTGGTCAATTATACCACGGGGCTTCTGAACTCGGCATTAAATATGCTTATGTTCACACTTCAAAAATTAAGCTTGGTCGGGTATAGTAGTGTAAGTATTTATGACCAAGCGTACACAAACTTCAGTTGATGGTTTCATTCCTCGTCGTCCAGGCGCCCAGCTTGGGAGTCTTCGTGAAAACGAAAAAGAAGAACCAATTGATCGATCACTCCACACTGGTGACAGGACTGCCAGGGAAGTCGTCGGTACTCCTCGTGAAAGCAAAATTATTGGTCGATCCGACATCGATGATTCGCTTCGTGAAATAGACGATCCAGACGCACAAGGTGGCAGTCGCCGCCAACGTCGTGCTGAAAAGAAGCGCAATAAAAAAGAGAGCAAAAAACCAAAGAGCAAAGCTCGACGAATTATTAAATGGACTTTAATTGGCCTGCTGATTATCGTGCTCGCTATTGGTGGTTACCTTGCATTCAAGGCAATTAACGCCAGCGACTCTGTCTTTAAGGGGAGTGTCCTTGACCTCGTGAAGACTGATCCTTTGAAGGTTGATGCAAATGGACGAAGCAACTTCCTTATTCTTGGAACATCAGAAGATGACCCGGGGCACCAAGGTGCGAATTTAACTGACTCAATCATGGTACTGAGTGTGAATCAGACGACAAAGGACGCCTTTACCTTTAGTATCCCTCGCGACCTCGAAGTACAGTACGGTGAAGCCTGTGTCCCTGGATACTCTGGCAAGATTAACGTCTACTTTAGTTGTGTGAATGATGGTGATGATGACGCTGCTGAACAAGATCGCCTCACGAAAACTCAAGCATTTATCGGTGGTATCGTCGGTATGGATATCCAATATGGTGTCCACGTTAACTACACGGTCATGCGTGACGTCGTGAATGCAATTGGCGGCAGCATTACAGTGAATATCGAAGGCGACGAAGGCCAAGGCCCTGATCCAAAGATTGGTATTATGGATGCGAACTTCGACTGGAAATGTGGTCCAAACTACGCAAAGCGAAAAATCGTCTGTCCTCCGGACGGTCACTTCATCGACTACGAACCAGGACCACAAGTCCTTGATGCAGAGCACGCATTGTACCTTGCGCAGGCTCGTGGTGACACGACAAACGTCGGACTTGCACAGTCTAACTTCGACCGTGAACGTAACCAGCAGAAAATATTACTCGCGATTCGTGAAAAAGCGACAAGTACTGGTGTCTTAACGAACGTTGGTCACGTCACGGACTTGATTGACGCACTTGGCAGCAACCTCCGTACAAACATTCAAACCAAAGAAATCCGTACTATTATGGGGCTTGCCAAAGATATTCCATCTGACAAGATTACCTCTATTGATCTTCACAAAGCAGGGGACGCTATCTTTGACGGTTCCGGTCAGCCAGTTGAAGGAAAATATGAATTTAGCGACCTACAGGCATACTTGAACAAAATAATTACACAAGAACCTTTCGTGAAAGAAGAGCCGCACGTCATGGTGCTGAACGGTACTTCTATCGCCGGTAAGGCACAAACCGAAGCCGACAAGCTGATTGCAAAGGGCTTCACGGTTGATGGTGTTGATAACGCCCCTGATGGGACATACCCAGCGGTGACGATTTACCAGATTGCAAAGAATAAGCCACTCACTGCAGCGAAACTTAAAGCACTTTATGGCGTGACGCCAGTGACGACTGCGCCTCCAGTAAGTGTTGTCGGCACCACTGATTTCTTGGTGATTATCGGTCCAGCACAATAACGCGGTACTGCATGGTATAATGGGTCTAATATGGAGTTCTTGAAACTAGTCCGACGGCGCTCATTTTTGAGTGAAGTGGTGTACACAGTTCTTAACGTCGCATTCGCTGTCGCGCTTGTGCTCGTTATTCGTTATACCGAATCAATTCCTTTGGCGCTAGGCCTGGTCTTGATCAGTAAGTGGCGCGTCCTTGCGGTTCGTGCTCGCTACTGGTTTGTGAATATTCGCTCTAACTTGATCGACATTATCGTCAGCGTCAGTGTTGTGCTCCATCTCTACACAATCGATACGTCGAACCTGACTGATTTCCGTAAGTTTATTTTGCTCGGTATTGCGACTGCACTGTATATCGTATGGCTGCTGATCATCAAGCCTCGCTCAAAGCGAACCTACGTTGCTGCACAGGCGGGGATTGCGATCTTACTCGGAACAGCGGCGCTCTTTACGATTTCATTTAACTGGCCGGCTTCTGTTGTGGTACTTGGTATGGGGCTGATCGGCTATAGTGCGGCGAATCACATTCTGAACACCTATGATGACGAGACGCATCCGCTATTCCTGAGTCTGACATGGAGCGTGGTTTTTGCTGAAATTGGTTGGGTGGCCTATCACTGGACGATTGCTTACTCGCTGCCGGTTGTGACGAGCCTTCTCGTGCCTCAAGTTTCATTAATTGCATTCTTGCTCGGTTTTGTCGCGTACAAGGCGTACGACTCGTTTTATCACCACCAAAAGATTCGCACCAGCGACATTATTTTGCCACTCTTGTTCACCCTCAGTGTGATTGCAGTTCTTGTACTCGTATTCAACCGCGTTGGAACAGCGATCTAGTTACGCAGCAATTTTTTCGAATAAAATTCCATAGCCATCTTGTTCAACAACGAGGAGGCTATATTTTTTTGCTTCTGCAATAATATCAGGGTGTTGTTCGGGGTCTGCTTCAAGGATGAGAGAGCCACCGTTCGCGAGCTTGTCCTTTGTCTGCACGAGTAGTTCATAGATAAGGGCTTTGCCGTTATTTGCCGCAAAAAGGGCACCAGCGGGCTCGTGGTTCGTTTCAGGTGAACGTTCCCACTCGGGGTCAACGTAAGGAAGATTAGCAATAATGATATCGGCAGTAAATGGGTAGTCGGCGAGCAAATTACTTTGGAAAACAGTAACTTCTACCTCTAGCATCTTAACGTTTTTCTCGGCTACTTTGAGGGCATGTCGGCTAATGTCGCTAATAGTGACATCGAGTTCTGGGTAGAGTAATTTTGCACTAATACCGAGCGCACCACTCCCAGTTCCGACATCAATAAGGCGCAATTGTTTTTCTTTCAGAAGTGAAAGATTGCGTGGAATAACGTGCTTTAACAGTTCAATCAAGGATTCAGATTCAGGGCGGGGGATAAGGGTCGCGGTTGTCACAGCAAACTGACGACCATAAAACTCTTTATGACCGATAATGTAGGCAACGGGAACGCGCTCCAAGCGAAGAGAGAGTCGTGCGCTGGCGATTTCAATCGAACGATCCGTCAGTAATTCTTCTGGGTGCGCGTGGAGATAACTCCGACTTTTACGAAGTGTATGGGCAAGAATCAGTTCTGCATCAAGACGTGCAGAAGGAATCCCATCTTCGACAAGCTGACGCGTTGCGTCTGCAAGCCAGTCGTTAATTGCTGGCGCTGGACGCCGCAAGTTCTCGTTCATATGCTTGAAGGTTTTCTACGAGATCATCAATTGATCCGTTTAATGCTTGGGGAATATTGCTTCGGCTGTAGCCAATGCGGTGGTCGGTAATACGGTCTTGAGGGAAGTTGTAGGTACGGATCTTTTCAGAACGGTCACCAGAACCAATCAGGCCACGACGCTCGGCATCAAGCTTAGCGTTTTCTGCATCAGTCTTAATCTGAAGGAGGCGGCTACGAAGCACGCTCATGGCTTTTTCTTTGTTCTTGAGCTGTGACTTTTCATCTTGGTTAATTACGACGAGTCCGGAAGGGACGTGAGTAATACGCACGGCACTGTCGGTCGTGTTAACTGATTGACCACCGTGTCCACCAGATCGGTAGATGTCGATACGAAGATCACTCGGGTTAATTTCAAGGTCTGTTTCTTCCGCTTCGGGAAGGACAGCAACAGTCACGGTACTCGTGTGAATACGGCCCTGCGATTCAGTTGCAGGGACACGTTGGACACGGTGAACACCTGATTCAAACTTAAGTTGTGAATAGACAGAATCGCCACGAACGCTAAAGATAACTTCTTTGTAGCCACCTGTGTCGTTGGCGCTTTCGCTGATAAGTTCAGTTTTTAAATTGTGGTTTTCGCAGTAGCGAAGATACATGCGGTAGAGTTCAGCCGCAAAAAGACTCGCTTCGTCACCACCGGCACCGGCACGAATTTCAATAATAACGTTCTTTTCGTCGTTCGGGTCTTTTGGTGCGAGCATCGTGAAGAGTTCATCTTCTAGTTCTGCAAGGCGAGTGGTATTTTCTTCAATTTCCATCTTGGCAAGTTCAGCAAGTTCATCGCCACCGCTGGCCATTTCCTTAGCATCAACAATTTGCGCTTCAAGTGAGACGCGCAGTAATGCTTTCTCAAGAATGGTTTGGATCTCAACGAAACGTTTGTTCTTTTTAGAGTAGTCCGGATCGGCATACGCATCGGGACGCGCCAAAAAAGCATCGAGTTCTTGTTTCTCGGCTTGTAGTTCTTCGATGTTAAGATTAATTTTTGGCATAATATATTTAGAGAGTTTGTTTCTTTGCAGTTGTGAGGAGAATGATCCCCGTAATTAAGCCCGGTAGCCAGGCTATGACACCAACTGTTCCAGTGATGAATAAGAGGATATTTGCAATTGTCTGAGCGGGTGAAGGTTCATTAAATAATTGAGTATCTGAGTCAGTGGTTGTGGCTGAATCACCAAATAGACTCTCTTGGCCGCTCGTGTTTTGCTCAGCTGACTGCGTAGGTGCCATGTTGGTATCTGTGTCGTTAGGAGCAGCTGCAATAGAATTAGTGATCGCAAAAAGAATAAGTGCAACCACAAGAAGGGCAGTTGGTCCAATCATGAGCCAAAGGGCGACTTTTTTGCGTACGCTTTTCCTAGCGGGCACATTTGCGTAAAGTTGAGTTGGTTCAGTCGAAGGGTTCATGAGTTCTCCTTGTTTGGTATACGTTTATTCTAACAAAAAAGAGCCTTAACTAGTAAGGCTCTTTAGGGTAGCGTGGCTAGTTTTCGCCAGTAGCTTTTTTAGCTTTGTTCGCAGCAGATTTCTTTGCTTTGTTTGCGAGTTCAGCTTTACGAGCTTCTGCAGCAGCAGCACGGTTCTTGAATCGGTCGACACGACCTTCGGTGTCGATGATCTTTTCTTCACCGGTAAAGAACGGGTGAGAAGCACTTGAAATGTGCAGCTTTACGAGTGGGTATTCGTTTCCGTCTTCCCATTTAATAGTATCGGTTGTTTGTGCTGTTGACTGTGTCAAGAAAGCAAAATCAGCCGTTTCGTCGCTAAATACGACGGGGCGGTAATCACTTGGGTGTAGGTTAGTCTTCATAATCTCAATGATTATATCTGTTTTTGATCGCTTTGTCTAGGGGTACGCGCGTCGCTTTCTGGTTTACATTGACTGCGAAACAGCAATATGGTGAAATGCAGGTACCATGCAGCCACACACGAAAGAGAACTTAGAAGCGACATTGGTTGAACGCCGCAGTACAGAGAATGCCGATTTTGTCACTAAAATTGAAACATTCCTCTTAACCCAAGAAACGCAGTATCTCTATGTGCGTGATGAAGCAGACTTTAATCAACTGGTCCAATTACTTGGGCATGATTCGTTTGATTACGCTTCTATCAGGTCTTTTTCATATGAAAGTATGGGTGGGGAACTACTGAGTGAAGTAAACCCAGCGGCCGACTTTGAAGGGACTGGCTCAATTCATCAGATCTTCAATCGCCTGGGTGATATCGGTATGAATCTTGAGTTCTGTAATGATTTTCAGGTACATGTCATTATTGACCTCGATGCTGAGACGTCAGTGTTTTACCAATATCAAAGTTTTGAAGATTCGCGTGTCTGTACAGATTGTGCTGGGTTGGAAGAATATGATCCTATTGATGGAAGCAGTCGATTTTACAGTTGTGATCACGAATCGAGTGAGTTTAACTCACGCTATTATGCAGTGCTTCGAAATTCTATTCCTCCGGAAGAAGTCGAAAAGGCACTCTTTTTCGGCGCTCTGTAGGTACCTAGCTTGAATCCCACCTCTGTATATGCTATAATGAGAAGGTAACAATATTTAATGACACAACTTTCCGCATTACTCCTATAGCAATCAGTTATCAGGGCGGAAGGTGAAGTACAAGGAGTTCAATAATTATGGCAGTATCTGTCGATATTAAAAAGCTGCTCGAAGCTGGTGTTCACTTTGGACACAAAACGAGTCGTTGGCACCCTAAAATGGCGCCATACATCCACAGCAAGCGTCAAGACAACCACATCATTGACCTCAATAAAACTGTTGAAGGCCTTGATGTAGCGCTTCCTTTCCTCACAAAGGTCGCCGCATCTGGTAAGCCAATTCTTTTCGTTGCAACAAAAAAGCACACAAAAGAAGCAGTAAAAGCTGCGGCCGAAGAGCTCAAGCAACCATACATGGTAAACCGATGGCTTGGTGGAACACTCACAAACGTCGGTACCGTCTCTGCGCAGATCAAGAAGCTTAAAGATCTTGAAAAGCGAATGGCATCTGGTGAACTTGAAAAGAAGTACAACAAGCTTGAAGTACAACGATTCCAAGAAGACATCGACGAACTTAACTTTAAGTACGGTGGTATCAAAGACCTTAACGGCAAGCCTGGTGCTGTCTTTATCATCGACGTTCTTGGTGACATCAACGCGATTAAAGAAGCAAAGACAATTGGTGTTCCAGTTGTTGCTGTGGTTGACACAAACGCAGACCCAACACTTGTTGACTACGTGATTCCTGCAAACGACGACGCGATCAAGGGTGTTCACTTGCTTCTTGACTACGTAGGCGAAGCAATCAAAGAAGGACAAAGCAAAGCAAAACCAACTGACGCAGCAGTCGCAGTTGAAAAAGGGGAGGAAGAATAATAAATGGCAGTATCAATTGATGACATCAAGAAGCTAAAAGAATTGACCGGCGTTGGTCTGACTGACGCAAAGGTGGCACTCGTTGCTGCTGACGGTGACTTCGACAAGGCACTTGAAGAAATGCGCAAAAAAGGTCTCACAAAGGCTGAAAAGAAAGCTGATCGTGAAGCACTTGAAGGTGTGATCGATAGCTACGTTCACGGTGGTCGCATCGGCGTTCTCGTCGAAGTAAACTGTGAAACTGACTTCGTTGCCCGTACTGACGGATTCAAAGAATTCGCTCACATGATTTCACTACAGGTTGCCTCAATGTCACCTGTCTACGTTTCTGAAGACGAAATTCCTGCAGAAGAAATCGCTCGTGTTCGTAAAGAAGCTGAAGAAAGCGGTTCTACCGAAGGTAAGCCAGCTGATATCGCTGAAAAGATCATCGACGGTCAGGTAAAGAAGTACTTTGCTGAAAAGGTACTTTTGAACCAACAGTACATCATGGACGACTCTATGACAGTTGGAACATACCTTAAGCAGACTATCGGACAAGTTGGTGAAAACATCATCGTTCGTCGCTTCAAGCGAATCGAACTTGGTGTTAACGACTAATCGAGAACGTATATGCCTGAACTCAGTGAACGCATCTTAAACAGAGTAGAACGAAAATTCAACAGCGGTGAAAATCATTTTGCTGCTCGGGGAATACTTGCTTCTATAGCATTAGGACTTGTGGATACTGAGGTCAGGCACGATACTTTACTGGATACAAATGAGCGTATCGTTCGCTTTCTTCGTGACCATCAGGCTGAGGGCGTAGTATATGCTGTTCGACAAGACCTTGGAAACGGGGATCAAGATAGTACTGATTTTGTGCATGTAAAAGTTAGAGATGGCATCGAGACAGGTGTTGGACGCTCTAAAAGCGATAACGAGACAGTTATTATCCGTGCAGACACTGCTGAAATCGACTACTAGGCTGATATACTAGAAGTATATGTTTGATACGAAACCCTACGAAGACCGATTTAGTGCAGCCGTTGCACACTTTCAAGAAGAACTTAAAAAAGTCCGAACCGGACGTGCTCACCCAAGTATGCTCGATAGCATCCAGGTAGAAGTTTACAGCCAGCGCATGCCGCTGAACCAAGTCGCAAACGTCACGGCACCAGAGCCACAAATGCTCACAATTACGCCATTCGACCCAAGTAATATTCAATCGATTGCCGCTGCAATTCGCCAGGACCAAGCCCTCGGACTGAACCCAAGTGATGACGGCCGCGTAATTCGTGTCCCCATTCCACCACTGACTGAAGAGCGACGCAAGCTCCTTGTGAAGCAAACCAGCGAAAAGGTGGAAGAAGCTCGCATTCAACTTCGAAACATTCGCCAGGACGCGCTCAAAGACGCAAAACGCAAGAAAGAAGCGAAGGAAGTCTCGGAAGACGACCTTAAGGGTATCGAAAAATCTATCGATGCCAGTGTCGCAAGCTTTAATACTCACCTTGACGTTGCATTCAAGGAAAAAGAGAAGGACATCCTGACTCTCTAATGCCACAAGATCGAGCTGACGAACCTATTGAAGGCCCAGCTATTCCGCGTCACGTTGGCTATATTGTCGACGGTAATCGCCGCTGGGCAAAAAAACACGGACTTCCGTATTACGAAGGGCACCTTGCGGGCTATAATGCGTTAAAAGACGTTGGAATTGCGACACTTGAAGCTGGCGCTGAGTATATGTCTGCCTATGTGTTTTCGACTGAGAACTGGAAGCGCAGTGTTGATGAAGTAAAGCGCTTAATGGGTCTGACGCTCAAGGTAATTACTGCCGACGTGCCACTCTTTAATAAATATAATGTACAACTTCGTATTATTGGATCACGCGAGGGTGTCGATCCTAAAATCGTTAAGGCAATGGCAGCGGCAGAAGAGGCGACCAAGGATAATACTGGTGGTGTCTTTGCATTGTGTTTCAATTACGGCGGTCAGCAAGAAATTGTTGATGCAGTTAAAAAAATTGTTCACGCTGGTACATCAGAAGATGACATTACGTCAGAGCTGATTGCAGAGAACTTATATCTTCCTGATGTTCCGCCGATGGATTTAATCGTTCGCACCAGTGGCGAAAAGCGACTCAGTAACTTTATGCTGTGGCGTGCTGCCTATAGCGAAATCATTTTCCTCGACAAAATGTGGCCAGAAATGACAAAAGACGATGTCACCGCTATAATAAAGGAATATTCGCGTCGACAACGACGCTTCGGATCATAACTGGGGGATAAATAAACATGGATATCGGCTTTCTTAATCTAATTTTGGGCATCATTGTTGGTGTCATCGTGCTGGTAATTCTTGTTGCAGTGCACGAATTAGGGCACGGTATTGTGGCGCGTCGTAACGGAGTGGTACTTGAAGAATTTGGGATTGGGTTCCCGCCACGCGCCTGGAGCAAAAAGCTTAAAAATGGTGTTCTCTTTAGCTTGAACTGGCTTCCGCTTGGTGGATTCGTCAAACTGCAGGGTGAACATGATGCGGCCAATAAAAAAGGTGATTACGGTGCGGCAACTTTCTGGCAAAAGACCAAGATTTTGCTCGCTGGTGTCGCCGTGAACTGGGTGATTGCAGCGTTCTTACTGACTGTTTTGGCGCTGGTTGGCCTCCCAAAAATTATTCCAAACCAATTTTCTGTTCCTGCTGACACACACCAAACGACAGAACCGATCGTTGTATCTTCACTTGTCAAAGATTATCCGGCTGCTAAGGCTGGTTTAAAGAGTGGCGACAAGATCATTAGTGTGAACGGTGAAAAGATTGATAGTACCGCTGAATTTATCGCATTGACCAAGGCAAATAAAGGTAAGACGGTCACCGTTGATTACACTCGCGCTGGTAAAGACGAAACAGCTAAGGTGGCGCTTCGTGATACTGACGTTGCAGTCTTTGGCTCAACACTTTCACAGGATCAATCAATCCGTGCGACTTGGTCTGCACCTATCGTTGGTATCGTCACGACAGGACAATTTACTTGGGTGACGATTCAGGGCCTTGGGCAACTTCTCAGTAACCTTGTGACTGGTCTAGTTGGCCAACTTAGCCCTAATCAGTCAACTCGTAAAGATGCGAGCACAAATCTTGCAGCAGCAGGGGACAGTGTTGCTGGTCCAATCGGCATTCTCGGAACAATCTTCCCTGCAGCCAGTAAAGCCGGTCCAAAAGAAGTCTTATTCCTCGCGGCAATCATCTCATTGACACTTGCGGTGATGAACGCACTCCCAATTCCATCACTCGATGGGGGACGTTGGTTTGTGACGGCACTGTACAAGCTCCGCAAGAAAACGCTGACAAAAGAGCGTGAAGAAAAGATTCAAGCCATCGGGTTCTCGTCACTGATGATACTAATCGTAATTGTCACTATCGGCGATGTCACCAAACTTTTTAAGTAAGCTTTTGGTAAAGCCACAAGGCTTTAAGCCGTGGATGGCCCTAGCGCTACCTGCGTGGGTATTTGTCGGCTTTATGGTGGCGCAGGTCATTGTTGGTTTGTTACTGTCACTTTTTAGTTATCTAAAAATCCCACTCAAAAATATTGATGAGTCCACGATTCAAACTATCGGCTCGATTGTTATATATATCTTGGCACTCAGTATTGTGATTGGACTGCCATGGGTGGTAAAGAAATTTAAGACTTCGAAACAAGAACTTGGTCTCGATAGTACGATGACCTGGACAGATTTACTGCTCGCACCAGCGGCATTCATCGTCTATATTTTATTATCGTTTGTCTGTACTTCGATTGCTTCACACTTTCCGTTTTATAACGTCGATCAAGTGCAGGAGACAGGCTTTTCGGGCCTCAGCCATGGCTATGAGTATTTCCTCGCATTCTTCACGCTCGTCATCGTTGCACCAGTTTCAGAAGAAATTTTGTTCCGTGGCTATCTGTTAGGAAAGCTTCGAAAATATATTCCGGTTTGGGCAGCGATCCTTATCACGAGCCTTTTATTCGGGATTGTTCACTTTGCCTGGAATGTCAGTGTTGATGTCTTTGCGCTCAGTATTGTCCTGTGTTTGCTGCGGATTCAGACTGGTCGACTATGGCCATCGATCTTGCTACACATGATAAAAAATGGCATCGCGTTTTACTTCCTCTTTATTAATCCACTCCTTTAAATTAAAGTAGAGGATAGATTATGAGAGTTTCCCAATTATTTACGAAGACAAGCAAGAACGCGCCAGCTGATGAAGTTGCAAAAAACGCGCAGCTTTTGATACGCGCAGGGTATGTATATAAAGAAATGGCCGGCGTGTACGCCTATCTTCCACTTGGAAAACGAGTACTTGATAAGATCATCCAAATTATTCGTGAAGAAATGAATAGTGTGGGTGGGAATGAAATTAGCCTCACCGCACTCCAAAATAGTGAAGTCTGGAAAGCATCAGGACGTTGGGATGATGAGGTCCTTGATGTCTGGTTCAAAACCAAGCTTGCGAGTGGTGTTGAGCTAGGGCTTGCACCAACACACGAAGAGCCACTGACAAAGCTTATGAAGAACTACATTCATAGCTACAAGGATCTCCCGGTTTATCCATACCAGTTCCAGATCAAGTTCCGCAATGAACTGCGTTCAAAAAGTGGTCTGATGCGCGGTCGTGAGTTCTGGATGAAAGACCTTTACAGTTTTAGCCGGACCCAGGAAGAACACGATGCGTTCTACGAAACGATTAGCGATGCATATACACGCGTGTTTGATCGCCTAGGTCTTGGTGAAGGCACTTACAAGACGTTTGCGAGTGGGGGAAGCTTTGCGAAGTTTAGCCACGAATATCAGACGATTAGCCCTGTTGGCGAAGACAAAATCTACATCCATAAAGAAAAGAATATTGCGATTAACGAAGAAGTCTACACCGATGAAGTGCTTGCGGAACTCGGTATTTCAAAAGATGAATTGGTTGAAGAAAAAGCAGTCGAAGTAGGGAATATCTTTACACTTGGTACGCGCTTTAGCGATCCGTTAGATCTTAATTACACCAATGAGAATGGTGAATCAAAGCCAGTCATTATGGGAAGTTATGGCATTGGTCCAAGTCGCCTCATGGGACTTATCGCAGAACACTTCTCTGACGACAAGGGTCTTGTCTGGCCTGATAGCGTTGCGCCATTTAAAGTGTATCTCGTGAGTATCGGAGATGTTGCAACCGAGGCCGATGCACTGTATGATGAATTGACCTCAAACGGCATCGAAGTATTATACGACGATCGCAATGAGCGGCCAGGCGCTAAGTTCGCCGATGCTGAACTTCTGGGTATTCCATACCGCGTCACCATCAGTGCACGACTTATTGCCGAAAATAAATTAGAATTTACCCCCCGAAATACCAGCGAATCAGAGCTATTGACAGGTGAAGAACTGCTTGCTAAACTAAGCTAAATAGAGATGCAAAGCAGGCGTCCTACGCTATATATGGTGTAGGGCGCCTTCAAAAAAAGAATTTTGACATTCTAGCGCGCCTATTTCAAGAAAGAGAAATTATGAAGAAACATTATCAAATCACTGCTGAAGGAAAGAAAGAGCTCGAAAACGAGTTAGATACTTTAAAGTCACGTCGTGGAGACGTTGCTGAAAAGATCGCAGAAGCTCGTGACTTTGGTGACCTGAGCGAAAACGCTGAATACGATGCTGCTCGTGAAGAGCAGGGTCTTCTTGAAACTCGTATTGCTGAAATCGAAGACATCATCAATAATGCCGACATTATCAAGGGCGGCTCTAAGTCACTTATCGGACTTGGAAGCAAAGTTTCATTAAAAACTGGCAACAAAACAGTGACTTACACGATTGTTGGTCCTGTTGAAGCAAACCCACTTGAGGGAAAAATCAGTAACGAATCACCAATTGGCCTTGCACTCTTTGGCCGTAAAGTTGGCGATGACGCCGAGATCACGACACCTAAAGGTACTGTGAAGTACAAGATTGCTGAAATCAGCTAGTCTCTCTTGTCTTTGCGGGGGTAGCCAGAAGGGTTTTGTGGTATAATTTAACCTACTATGGCAACACTCAAAGACTTCCGTGATGAACGACTCCGTAAACTCCAAGACCTAAAAGAATTAGGCTTTAATCCCTATCCAGCTGAATCACATCGCACGCATGGTGCAGGTGCCGTTATTGCTGATTTTGACGCGCTTGAAAACCAGACAGTCACGGTTGCTGGACGTATTATTGCAATCCGTAAATTCGGGAAACTCGCGTTTATCGTCGTCAAAGATTTTAGTGGCCAGGTGCAGCTTTACTTAAACGAAGCCGAAGTTGAAGGTCGCGACGTTGCCTCAAACCGATTGGGGATCGAGGATCTTCCACTGCTTGATACTGGTGACTTTATCGAGGCGACCGGTTCAGTGGGAAAGAGTAAGACTGGCGAAATCTCTGTCTTTGTAAAGCAAATTCGTTTGCTGACCAAGTCACTTCGCCCAATGCCAAGTGGCCAAGAGGGTTTTACGAACAAAGAAGAGCGCATGCGTCGTCGTTATATTGATATGAACGTGAACCAAGAAGTACGCGATCGTTTTGTGCGTCGAAGTAAATTCTGGCAGGCAACACGCGATTTCTTAAATGCGAATGATTTTATTGAAGTCAACGTTCCTGTTCTTGAGCACACCACTGGTGGTGCTGATGCGACACCGTTTGTCACGCATATGGACGCCCTGGATCAAGACTTTTACCTACGTATTAGCCATGAACTACCTTTAAAGCGCCTCATTGGTGCTGGCTTTGAAAAAGTCTATGACATTGGTGCGCGGTTCCGTAACGAAAACTACAGTGATGAACACCTTCCTGAGCACGTGGCGATGGAATGGTACTGGGCGTATGCAAACTGGCAAGACGGTCGTCGCTTCATGGAAGACATGTATAAAGACGTCCTGCAGAAAACCTTTGGAACGCTACAATTCCAACTCGGACGATTCGACGTCAACATGGACGGTGAGTGGGAAGTCTGGGACTACGCAACGGTCATTAAAGACCGGTACGGTATCGACGTTTTCGAATCATCTCTTGATGACGTGAAGAAGGCATTAGCCGATAACAAACTCGAAGTAGAGCAAACTGAGAACCGCGCTCGTGGTATCGATAAGCTTTGGAAGAACATCCGTAAAGATGTTGCCGGACCAGTCTGGTTGGTGAATACACCAACATTCATTAGTCCGCTTGCAAAAACCGATCCTGAAAATGCCAATGTCGTGCAACGCTTCCAGCCTGTGATCGCTGGGTCTGAACTGGGAAATGGGTTCTCTGAATTAAATGATCCTGTCGATCAGTTAAACCGTTTCGTTGAGCAGCAGGGCATGCGTGATAGCGGTGACGACGAAGCAATGATGCTTGATATTGACTACGTCGAAATGCTTGAATATGGTATGCCACCAGCCTGTGGTTGGGGATACAGCGAACGAGTATTCTGGATCTTCGAAGGGGTGACTGCGCGTGAAGGTGTGCCGTTCCCGCAGCTTCGCCAAGAATATGACGAGACGACAAAGTCGATTTATCCCGACGTTAAGTTTGACTAAACTTTTTGTTCAAAATGAAACCCCGCTAACGTTTAGTGGGGTTTTTGGTTTATAGTAGGTATATATGATTGAAATCAAGGGTATTACAAAGACATACGGTAAGAAGCAGAATGCGTTCCTGGCACTCGATAACATTAGTTTTGAAATTCCTGACGGGACGACGATTGCGATTATCGGAAAGTCGGGGAGTGGTAAATCAACCTTAATGCATGCCATGAGCGGCCTTGATCGTCCAGAGATCGGTGAGGTCGTGATCGATGGCGAGAATATCCTTACGTTGAAACAACGTAAGATTGATGCGTTCCGCGCAACCAAGATGAGCTTTATCTTCCAGAGCTTCTTTATCCAACCAAATGAAACGTGTTACGACAACGTCGTGTTACCACTTGAGATCGCGGAAGTTCCTCGTGCGCAACGACGCGCTAAGGTTGAGGCAGCACTAGCAGCCGTTGAATTGACCGATAAGATTAAGAGTAAAGCCGCCAATCTCTCTGGTGGTCAAAAGCAACGTCTTGCGATCGCTCGTGCCATTGTGAATGAACCAAAGATTTTGTTCGCAGACGAACCAACCGGAAACCTCGACTCGGCAACTGGTGAAGTCATTGAAGATTTTTTGTTTAATTACTCAAAAAAGAACAATGCGACCCTTATCGTGGTGACGCACGATGCTGATCTTGCAAACAAGTGTGACGTACAAATTGAAATTGTTGATGGAAAGATCCATTCGACAAAAGGTCTGAAGAAATCCGTGAGAAAGGGTGCTGAACTATGAAAATAACTGATACTATTCGCCGCGCTGGTCGAAGCCTTCGCCAGGCAAAAGCACGAACACTCCTGACAAGCCTCGCAATTGGCGTGGGAGCCTTTACGATTACGTTGAGTCTTGCTGGCGGACAGGGTGGACGTGATTACACTGACGCAATCGTGAAAGCGAACACTGATGTCAAAGAACTCTCTGTTACCAAGAAGCAGCCGGCCTCAACTGGTATTCAGGAATACAATGCCGATGCCGGTGCTGCGTCAACCGGTCCATTTGGTGGCCAAAATGTTGAGACGATATCTAATAAAGATATTGCCGATATCGAAAAGATTGACGGTGTAGAAAGCGTTACTCCTAATTATGCCCCAGCAGTGAACTACATTACTACTGAAGGTCAGAAGAAATACGTTGCGACGATCAGTACCTTTAGTCCAAGTGTCACACTTGATTACGCCGCTGGGTCTGTGAACGGCGACCTCAAAGACAACGAAATCATCCTCACGGAAGATTATGCATCAACTCTTGGCTTTAAAAGCCCATCAGATGCAGTTGGAAAAACCGTCACAATAAATGCAACGAAGCTTTCAACAAGTTTTGCTGCAGAACCTTTGACTGAGGACTACACATTTACTGTAAAGGGTGTGAGTAGCGCGTCAGGACTTGCGTTTAGATCACAGGGATCAATCCTTATATCTAGTAATCAGGCAAAGACGATCTACACATATATTAACGAAGGTACTTCAGCCTACGGGAAATTCTTCCTTGCCTCAGTACGTGTAAAGGATGCAAATCAAGCAGAATCTATCAAGACAGTTCTTGATGGTAGGGGCTATGAAGCGCAGACAGCCGCCGATGTCCTTGGAACGATCAACACGTTCATTAACGTGCTGCTTGGTATCCTTCTTGGATTCGGAGCGCTTGCGGTTTTGACCTCTGTCTTTGGTATCATTAACACGCAGTACATCAGTGTACTAGAGCGAACTCAGCAAATTGGCCTTATGAAGGCATTAGGCATGAGTGCACGTGACGTCGGTCGACTCTTTAAATACGAAGCAGCCTGGGTTGGATTTCTTGGTGGCGCTATTGGTTCAGGGCTGGCATTTGTCGTCGGAACGATTGCGAATCCGTTCATTACAAAGGCACTTGATCTTGGTAATATTGCACTGCTGAGGTTCGATCCAATTCAAATCGCTATCGTTATTGTTGGCTTGATGCTCATCTCGGTCGCGGCAGGTATCTTCCCGGCGCGAAAAGCCTCACGACTTGACCCAATCGAAGCTCTTCGTACAGAGTAACCCTTCTGTTACAATAGTCGTATGTTAGATATCCGCTTTGTCAGGGAGAATCCCGAATTAGTTCAAGAAAACGCTCGTAAAAAGGGCTATGACGTTGATATTGCGAAAATTCTCGAACTTGATACGACGAAGCGCACGTTACTACAAACCGTTGACGAACTCCGTGAACGACGCAATGCTAATGCCTCAAAACTAAAAGGTGGCAAACCAGATCAAGAGACAATTGATGAAGGCCGGGCTATTAAAGCCGAGCTTTCTGAAAAAGAAACTGTTTTGAATGACATTGATATTCAATTCATGACCCTTCTTAAAAAAGTGCCAAATATTGCAGCTGATGATGTTCCGGTTGGCGCGTCCGAGGATGAAAACATTGTTGCAAAAACAGTAGGGGAGCCAACGACCTTTGACTTTGCGCCACGTAATCACGCGGATATCGCGAACGAACGTGGCTGGCTCGATAAAGAGCGTGCGGCGAAAGTTGCTGGAAGCCGGTTTGCCTACATTAAGGGGGATCTTGTCCGCCTGCAACTTGCGATTGTCCAGTTTGTTATTAATGCACTCAGCGACGAAACGATCCTTGCGGGTATCGCAATTAACGCAAATGTCGCTGTCTCATTAAAACCTTTTACACCAGTGCTTCCACCGCTCATGATCCGTACAGAACTTTACGATGCAATGGATCGGCTTGAGCCTCAAGAAGACCGCTACAAGCTAGAGAATGATGACTTGTGGTTACAGGGAAGTGCAGAGCATGTTCTTGGAAGCATGCACGCCAATGAAATCTTTGAAGAGTCAGATCTTCCGATTCGTTATCTAGGATATGCGACGAGCTTCCGTCGTGAAGCTGGTACATATGGTAAAGATATGGAAGGTATTCTTCGCATGCACCAGTTCGATAAGCTCGAAATGGAAAGTTTCACTACTAAGGAAACTGGCATGAATGAGCACTTATTCTTTGTTGCAATTCAAGAATATCTCCTCACGCAACTCGAAGTGCCCTACCGAGTCATTCAAAAATGTACAGCAGATATCGGTAAGCCTGATGCTCGTGGTATCGATATGGAAGCATGGCTTCCTGGCCAGCAACAGTACCGTGAAACACACACAGCCGATTACATGACTGATTACCAGGCTCGTCGCCTTAACACCCGTGTTCGACGTGAATCTGGTGAGCTCGAATTGATTCACACAAACGACGCAACGGCTTTTGCGCTCGGACGTGCGATGATCGCTATTATTGAAAACGGTCAAAATGCCGATGGAACGATTCGAATTCCGACTGCGTTGCAGCCATATCTTGGTGGAAAAGAAATCCTATAAATTTTGTGCCTACGGCATTCTCTCAGGCACAAAGCGTATACTAAAAGAATCAACAACTGACGGAAACGGAGGGCGAGATGATAGCATCAATTGATATCACTGGCGTAAAATACATTGCAGGCGACCAAGTCCAAAAGTATGTCATGCGAAAGATCGCAAAATTAGACAGGTACTTGCCGCGACATGCCCGAAAAAGCGTGACGGCGGATGTTAAATTACGACAAGTAAATCGTGATCACGGCAACAAATATGAAGCCGAAGTCATTATCAACGTCCCCGATAAACGCCTGACTGCGAAAGACTCGACGGTGAATATGTTCGCTGCTATCGATATTGTCGAAGCAAAACTTATTAATCAAATGCGCAGATATAAAGAAGAGGCGATTGTCCATGTTGGAAACCGACGGACACTCAGTCGATTCAAGCGCTCCCAGACTCCGGAAGAGCTCTAATAACCCTATAATTATCGCCTAAACTCCTTGTTAACTACCCCGTAGAATTGTATAATAATAGCTAAAGCAAATAGACTGAACAATTTCCTGAAAGGCGGGGTACGTAACAATGGTTAGTAGGCAAGGTGCACTCACCAAAATTTTTGGTGATCCTCAAGCGAAGACAATTAAACGACTACAGAAAAAAGTCGTCACTATTAACGACCTTGAAGAGAAGTATAAAAAACTCTCAAAGGCTGATCTTAAGAAGCAAACGGAAGTTCTGAAAAAGCGTCTGCAAAAGAAGGGTGAGTCACTCGATACGATTCTTCCTGATGCTTTCGCACTTGTTCGTGAAGCAAGTAACCGTGTCCTGGGCATGCGTCACTTCGACGTTCAGCTTATCGGTGGTATGGTTCTGCATGAAGGCAGTGTTGCCGAAATGAAGACTGGTGAAGGTAAAACGCTTGTTGCAACGCTTCCTGCGTACCTCAACGCGCTTGATGAAAAAGGTGTACACATTGTCTCAGTCAACGACTACTTGGTCCAACGTGACGCCGCGTGGATGGGTGAGTTGTATCACTTCCTTGGTCTTTCAACCGCCGTTATTATTAACGATGCCTCATTTATTTTTGATCCAAATTACACAAACGAAGAACACTCTGACCCACGTTTGAAGCACCTTCGTCCTGTCACTCGTAAAGAAGCTTATGCTGCTGATATTACTTACGGAACGAACAATGAGTTTGGATTCGACTACCTTCGCGACAACATGGTCGACGAAGTTGATTTGCTTCGTCAGCGCGACTTGCACTACGTGATCGTTGACGAGGTTGACTCGATTCTGATCGACGAAGCGCGAACACCGCTTATTATCTCAGCACCTGCTGCCGAGAACCCAGAAAGTTACATTCAGTTTGCGAAAGTTGCCGCAAAACTTGTACCTGAAGATTACACACTCGACGAAAAGCGCAAGATGGTTGCCTTGACTGATGATGGTGTTGATAAAGTACAGCGCCTCCTTGGTGTGAAGAACCTTTACAGCCCTGAATACGTTCGTTCTGTCTATCACCTTGATCAAGCACTTCGTGCGCAAACACTCTTTAAGCGTGACAAAGACTACGTCGTCAGCAATGATGGTGAAGTGATCATCGTCGACGAATTTACAGGTCGTTTGATGCAAGGTCGTCGTTATAACGAAGGCCTTCACCAAGCAATCGAAGCAAAAGAGAAGGTAGACGTGCTGCAGGAAAGCATGACACTTGCCACAGTCTCATTCCAGAACTACTTCCGTTTGTACAAAAAGCTTTCTGGTATGACCGGTACTGCCTTTACTGAAGCCGAAGAATTCCAGCAGATTTACAGTCTTGATGTCGTGCAGATTCCTTCAAATCGTCCTATTCAACGTATCGACGAGCAAGATTTAATCTTCCGAACCGAAAAGGCAAAGCTTAAGGCAATTGCTGACATCATCGTTGAATATCACAAAGAAGGTCGTCCTGTGCTTGTTGGGTCAGCTTCAATTGCAAAGAACGAATTGATCGCAGATTGGCTCAAAAAATCAAAGGTTCCTTTTGAAATCTTGAACGCAAAGAACAACGAACGTGAAGCAGCGATTATCGAAAAAGCTGGTGAAAAGGGTGCGATTACACTTGCGACCAACATTGCTGGTCGTGGTACCGACATCAAGCTTGGTGAAGGCGTTGCTGATCTCGGTGGTCTTGTGGTGATTGGTTCAGAACGACACGAATCTCGTCGTATCGACAATCAGCTCCGTGGTCGTGGTGGACGTCAAGGTGACCCAGGACTCACTCAGTTCTACGTCTCAACCGAAGACGACCTGATGCGTATTTTCCAAGGTGAACGTATCTCGACACTGATGGGCCGTATTGGGATGGATGATGAAACACCAATCCAACACAAGATGGTATCAAATACCCTCGAAGCTGCACAAAAACGTGTTGAAGGCTTTAACTTTGATATTCGTAAGAACGTCGTACAGTACGACAACGTGATTAACCGTCACCGCCGTGTTGTCTACACAATTCGTCGCAAGATTCTTGAAGGTGCAGACATTAAAGCTGAAATTGAACGTCTGATCGAAGCAAAAGTTCGTGACTTAACGCTGCTTCCTGCCAAGAACAACAAGAACTTCAACGCTGAATTCGAAGAAATCTTCCCACTCAGCGAAAAGCGCCTTAAGGCAATCGGTGCAGAGAAGAACGACAAAGCTCGCTTTGAACTTGCACTTAAGGAAGTAAACAAGCTCTATAAGGCAAAAGAAGAAGAAATCGAAGTTGATGCACTTCGTAAAGTTGAACGTGAAGTCTACCTTCAGGTCCTCGATACACTCTGGATGCAACACCTTGAAAACATGCAGCACCTTCGTGATGGTATTCACTGGCGCAGTGTGGGACAACGTGACCCACTGGTTGAATATCGAAGTGAATCGCAGAAACTCTTTGATAGTCTTCAAGCAACACTCCGTGATGAAGTTCTTCGTGCCGTAACACACGTGACTGCCCGCGACGCTGTTGCTCGTGCTGCAGAACGTCACGAAACAGAACTCACTCGACTTGCTGAAAACGCTGTTGAAAAGGGTGTAAACGAAGTAACCTCTGGCGAATCAAACCGTGACGGCGACTTCAATGTCAAAAAAGCCGAAACACAATCAGAAGCAAACCAGAAAAAGAACGCTGCTCGTAAGAAAAAGAAGAGCCAACGTCAAAACCGCAAAACTGGCCGTAAATAGTCCGCGTCTTGTTTGCCCTGAACCAACATTAAATTAGTAAAAGAAAAGTTACCGTATGAACCACACCGTTGAAGAAGTGAAACTAAAAAATGGCGCAAAAGGCCTGTTTATAAATATTCCTGGCGCTACCGTTATGAGTATGCAGTTTCAGTTCCGAGCCGGTAGTCGGTATGCGAAAAACAAAGACATCGAACAAGTTGCCCACATCATGGAACATATGGCATTTGGTGCAAATGCGCTGTTCAAGTCAGAACACGCATTCGAGTCTGAATTTACTAAGAATGGTGCGTATCACAATGCGTACACCAGTGATCTTTCGATGGTGTATGAAGCTGACTGTGCTGACTTTGAGTGGGATCGTATCCTTGAACTACAAAAGGTCAGTATCTGCCAACCAAAGTTCAACGCAACTGAACTTGAGGCCGAGAAGGGGAATGTTCGCAGCGAGCTAACTAACTACTTGAACGATCATCACCGCATCCTTTGGCCTCGAGTACAGCAACTTCTCGGTGAAGATGTACTCACGTATCGTCAGGCGATTCCAACGATTGCAAATGTCACTCTTGCTGACATTCGTGAACACCACCGTCGTACCCACACGCTCAAGAACATGCGATTTGTGATTGCCGGAAAACTCCGTGGCCGTAAAAGCGAAATCATTCGTCAGCTCGAAGGGTTTGAATTACCAGAAGGTGAGCGCTTTGAAGTGCCACGCGACGAACTTAAGAGTGCCCATCCTGCATTGATTCGCCGTAAGGACGCAACAAACTTAACCTTTGGATTTACTCTCAGTGTACCGCGCGAACTTTCTGATGAAGAACTGGATGCAATGCATAACTTGAATCACATCCTCACAGGGACAACGCACTCTCGCATCTTCGGTAAGGCGCGCTCTAAGGGCCTTGCGTACAGCGTTGGTTCATATACTGGTGCAGGCTTTTATGACAGCGCCTGGGACATCTCTGGCCAGGTAAACCACGATACTGCGCCTGAACTCTTTAAAATTATTGCAACTGAAATCCAATCAGTTCTCGACGGCAAACTAACTGATGAAGAAATCGATGCCGCAAAGTCATTTGGCTTAGGACGTTACCAAATGGGTGCGCAAACTGTCTCGCAGATTAGTGGCTTTTACACGAACCGCTATTTTGCCGATGACTTTATTAAGGATTACGGCAAGGTACCTGATCTTATTCGTAAAGTGACGCGCGAAAAGATTATGGCGACGGCAAAGAGCTTCGTTGATGCAAATACATGGGTACTTGCCGCCGTCAGTAGTGGTGACCGCGACGAAATCGTTGAACTTGGCGATAAGCTCACAGGATTGTTTAATTCCCACGAATCCGAGTAGAATAAGGGTATGAAGATTGCTATTGTTGCTTACGGTGTCGAAGGACAAGCGAGCTATCGCTATTACTCGAAAGATCCAGCAAACGAAATAACTATTTTTGATCAAAACCCGGCAACGGTTGGTCCTGAAGGGGTACCAATAGTGCTTGGCCCTGATGCTTTTGAAAAGCTCGGCGAGTATGACCTAGTCGTTCGCACACCCTCAGTTGCGCCATCTGCGCTCATGACACAGGGCAAAGTCTGGTCTGGCACAAATGAATTCTTTGCAAAATGTCCTGCTGATATTATTGGCGTGACCGGTTCAAAGGGCAAGGGAACGACCGTAAGCCTCATTGCCTCTATTCTAGAAGCCGCAGGACGCAAAGTATGGCTCGTCGGGAACATCGGTACCCCTGCGCTTGATATTCTTGACCAGGTGCAGCCTGATGATGTTGTGGTGTATGAACTATCGAGCTTCCAGCTATGGGACCTCGAAGGTGCACCAACGACAGCAGTGGTTCTATTTATCGAGCCTGAACACCTCGATATCCACAAAGATATGGCTGAATACGTTGCCGCGAAAGGGAACATCACGAAGTTCCAGACTCCTGATGACATCTTGATTTATAATGCTGACAACGAATATTCACGCGCCATCGCTGAAGGCTCGCAGGCGCAAAAGGTCGCTTACCCAAGTGAAATGACGACGCATATTCGTGACGGCCACTTCTATAACGGTGAACAAAAATTGTGTTCAACTGATGTTTTACAAATACCAGGCGCGCATAATCTTTCGAATGCAATCGCAGCGATTGATGCAGTATGGAAATATACCCAAGATCCTGCCGTGATCGAAAGTGGGCTTCGTGCATTTAAGGGGTTACCACACCGCTTGGCGTTTGTCCGTACTGTGAATGATGTTGAGTACTATGATGACAGTATTGCAACAACACCCACCAGTGCCGTTGCGGCAATTGCATCGTTTGCGCAGCCAAAAGTAATTATTATCGGCGGATCAGATAAAGGCGGGGACTATATCCCACTTCTCACCGCTATTATTAAAAGCACCTCTATTCGTGCCATTGTCTCGATTGGCGCAAATGGTGCGTACATTACCGGCATGCTCGATGATCACAGTTTGCCAAAAGTACACCGCGTCGAAAGTAAAGACATGAACGATATCGTTGCGACCGCAGCATCTCTTGCGCAACCTGGTGATGTCGTTATCCTCAGCCCGGCCGCAGCGAGTTTTGATATGTTCAAAAATTACGCTGATCGTGGTGAGCAGTTCGTGGCTGCAGTAAATATACTTAATTAAGCGACGTCTGAGCCAAGTAGGCTAATAATCCGATTACCAATCGCATCTGATGGTTCAAGGACGGTAGCCCTAACACCAGCTGCAGTTTTGGCTCGTTCTTTAAGCCAGTGGTAATGAGTACACGCAAGCACGATAACATCGACATTTTGCTCGATCAATTGGAAGATAGTGTCCTCGACGGGCACTTCTTCTGAGTTTCCGGCTTCAATAAGTCCGGCCCAAGTCGCAGTATCAGGTTCAATAATTTCAACGTCCTGCGCCCATGTTTTCTTGAGCGTAGCGTACGACTTACTTGCTAATGTCGCGGGAGTTGCGAGAACAGCGATCGTCCCAGATGTTGTCTGTGCTACAGCGGGCTTTACCATTGGCTCAAGGCCGACGAAATTCATCGTCGGATACGTATTTCGTAGATAGTCGATAGCCACAGCTGTTGCGGTGTTACAGGCAATCACAATTGCGTCGCAATGGGCGCCAAGCAGGGGTTGGATTGCAGTATCGGTCAAAGTAATAATCTTTGCGCTCGTTCGGCTGCCGTACGGGACATGTTCGTGGTCATCAACACAGATAATTTCCGCATCAGGCAAAAGCTCGTTCAGCCGTTGTGCGACCGCTCGTCCACCGATACCAGAATCAAATACACCAATCTTCATTACTAGGCAGTATAGCAAATACCTGCCAAAGCCTACGAAACTTCCTGTATAGTAGAAGGTAATGCAACCTCTGATAAAACGACTAAAAGAACTAGAAATCCAAGTAGATGCTGCGCTTGCCAGGTTGAATATTGACGCGAAAATTGCTGACGTTGAAGCATTGGAAGCGCAGCTCGCGACACCTGAAATTTGGAATAACCCGTCGCATGCACAGGGACTCAGTAAACAACTAGCGGCGGTGAAGTCTATGGTTGATCCATGGCTGACACTTCATGCACAGACTAGTGATATGGTCGAGTTGATGGATCTTGACGACGATAGTCTTCTGGGTGAGTTTGAAGGACAGATTATCGCACTGGAAAAAGAATTTGCTGCTCTTCGAAAAGATTTGCTATTCGATGGAGAATACGATGATCATAATGCGATCCTGCGCCTGAGCGCTGGTGCTGGTGGGACGGATGCGCAAGATTGGACAGAGATGCTTGAACGCATGTACCTTCGTTGGTCCGAGAAATCAGGCATGTCGGCGACGACCATCGAGCGTTCTGCTGGTGAAGAAGCCGGGGTAAAGTCTGTTGTGATTGAAGTGACCGGTCCGTTTGCGTATGGAAAGCTCCGCAGCGAAAATGGCGTCCACCGATTAGTGCGCCTGAGTCCATTTAATAGCGATAATCTTCGCCAAACGAGCTTTGCGCTGGTTGAAGTTTTGCCGCAAATCGATCAGCCCGATGAAGTGAAAATCGACGATAAAGACCTAAAGATCGATGTCTACCGCGCTGGTGGCCATGGTGGTCAATCGGTGAATACAACTGATAGTGCGGTACGCGTCACCCACATTCCAACTGGTATTGTTGTGGCGATTCAAAATGAACGCTCACAGCTCCAGAACCGTGAAACTGCCATGAAGATTCTTCGCTCGAAACTTGCCAAGATGCAACTCGATCAGCACACGAGCTCGATCACCGAACTGCAAGCAGGGGAGTCAGCAAACTGGGGCAGTCAAATCCGTAATTATGTTTTACATCCATACACGCTCGTGAAAGATACTCGGACAAAACACGAGACGAACAACGCTCAAGGGGTACTGGACGGTGATCTTGATCCGTTTATGACTGCTTATCTGGAAGCACCTGTTATAGAGTAGGAAGACCGCTAGGTATTGCTAAATTAGCATAAGTGTGATATAATATACGCATCATCGATTGAGGTCGACGAAGTTCATTGACTGTCTATAGATATGAGGCTCAAAACCTCAAGGGACAACTCAGTTCCATACCTACTATCAAGGAGTCAGAATGCAAGTGTTTGAACTTACCCAGGCGTCACAAAAACTCTTCGAAAGAGCTTGTGCTGTTTCGACTCGGCTTCGTCATCATTACGTCGAGCCCGAACATTTCGTGCTGGCCATGGTGATTGATGTCAACACTCGTCTCGCGCGCATGTTACATAGGCACGGCATGAATCCGGATACTGTCCTGGATGTGGTGATCGATATGCACGAAATCTTCCCTCAAGGGCAAGAGCGTGTTCTCGAACAGCTCACTCAGGCATCAACGAAGATCATCAACACCTCAATCTCGTTCGCGTGGCGTCAGCACAAGTCGCTGGCAACACCCGAGCACATCTTGGTGATGCTGATTGAGTCGAAGAACGAGAACGTTCGGCTTCTTTTTAAGAAGCTTGGTGTCAATCCGGACCGGGTTTCTGCCGAGGCGACCGAAATGATCCTGAGTACAGTGAACTGAGTTACCTCACGAGAGGGCCCGCCAATTTGGCATGGGCCCTCTCGGCAACTCATTTTTGCGTTTCATATCTATCGATAATACCCTTACGGATATAGACTTTGGGCTTCATGTTTATGCTATACTATCTACAGAAATGATTCTGCTAGATAGGGTAACAAAGACATACGGCAAGGACACGGCACCGGCATTAAGTCGGTTGAGTCTGTTTATTGAACCCCGAGAATTCGTGATTATTGTCGGTACCTCAGGTGCTGGTAAGTCGACATTACTCAAACTCTTAACTCGTGAAGAAAAACCAACCAGTGGCAAAATTGTCGTTGGTGGTATTGATTACGACACATTGAAAGATAGCCAAATCCCAATGCTTCGTCGCAAGATCGGCGTCGTCTTCCAAGACTTCAAATTATTACCGCAGCGAACGGTCTTTGAAAACATTGCCTTTGCCCTCGAAATCGCCGGTATGACTACTCGTGAAATTAAGAATACGGTACCAAAGGTAATTGATCTTGTCGGCCTCGTAGGGAAAGAAAAGAACTTCCCGCACCAGCTATCTGGTGGTGAACGTCAGCGCGTCGCGATTGCTCGCGCGGTTGTCCGTCAACCAAAGATTCTTATTGCCGATGAGCCAACGGGAAACCTCGATCCAAAACACAGCTGGGACATTGTTCGCTTGCTTGAAAAGATTAACAAGTATGGCACGACAGTTCTGCTGACGACACACAACGTTGACATTGTGAACAAGCTCAAGAGGCGAGTGATCACTATCGATGGTGGTAAAATTACTGGTGACCAAGCAGAGGGAAGCTATCGCCAAGGCGTAGCGGAAAAATAAAAAGGAAAAGTATGGCTAAGGGAAAAAAGAAACTCGATTCAAAGACCTACGCAAAACAAAAGCGTCACCACCGACAGTGGACGACGTTTATGCGTATGATCCGTTATGGCGTCAATAACTTTACGCGTAATGCTTGGCTGACGATTGCAGCCACGGCTGTTATGACCATTACATTATTCGTGATCTTTACGAGTGTTGTTTCTCGTAACGTCCTCATTGATACGCTAACAAGTCTGCGTGATAACGTCAGTATGTCTATTTACCTCAAGACCGAAACCACAAAAGAGGATGCAGCCAAAGTATCTAATGATCTGAAAAAGCAAACAAGTGTACTTGGGGTAGAAGTGGTTTCACCAGAACAGGCCCGCGACAAATATATTGAAGAGAACAAGCTTGATCCGCAGTCACTCGAGGTCCTTAAGCAGGCGACGAATAAATTCCCATGGACGCTGAATGTGAAGGTGAAGGATATTAACGATACGACGCAGCTCGCGGCATTCGTGAAAACTGATCCGATATTCCTGGCGAACCAAGATCCCGATCATCCGCCATCATTTGCGGGGACCCGTCGCGCAACCATAGAATCGATTGGAAACGCAGCGAACTTTGCCCAAAAGATCGGTATTGTTGTGAGCGCCGTGTTCGTGATTGTCTCGACGCTGATTATCTTTAATACGATTCGTATGGCCATCTTTAACCGCCGTGAAGAAATTCAAATGATGAAACTTATCGGGGCAGAGCGCTCATTTATCCGCGGTCCATTCGTTGTTGAAGCTATTGTGTATGGATTCTTTGCTGCATTAATTGCGACAGCACTAGGCGGAACGATTCTGTACCTAGCGGCACCTGGCTTGAAAACCTACTTTGATATTCAACCAACCATCGATATTTTGACAATGTACGCTGGATTTGTCTTACTAGCTATGATTGTTATTGGTGCGATCATCGGTATTGTTTCCTCGCTCATGGCAACGCGTCGATACCTTAAGCTGTAGTAAGGCTGAGAGAAACTTTTGCGAAGCCGCTGGTTACTTGACGAAGCATAGTGCTTATGCTAGTCTAGATACAGATATGAAGCTGCGCTCCACCACACCAGTCTCAACTTCTCGACTACGCAAGGGTATTGTCCTCGTAGGTATCGCTGCGTTAACCGTCTTTGGAACGCTTCCAGTCATTAAACCTGCTGCTGCAGACCAGTACGATGACAAGATTGCTGCATTAACTGCGCAAATGTCACAGTATCAAGCACAGGCCGACGTTTTGAACGCTCAGGCCGCATCACTTGCAAACGCAGTAGCACAACTGACGAACGAAAAGAACGCACTGCAATCACAAATCGACCTTAACCAAGCACAATCTGACAAGCTTGTTGTTAGTATTGCTGATACTGAAAAGCAAATTACTGAAAACCAAGATGCACTCGGTAAGACAATTGCCGACCTATATATCGATGATGATACTTCACCGATCGAACTGCTCGCCAGTAGTACCAACATTGGTGACTTCTTGAACAAGCAAGAGTACCGTACCTCAGTAAAGACACAATTGAATGACACGATTAAAAAAGTGAAGACATTAAAGACACAACTTGATACGCAGAAGTCTGATCTTGATAAGGTACTAGCGCAACAAACAGCTGCTCGTGACGAATTAGCGACAAAAGAAAGCCAACAAGCAGCCCTGCTTGCGCAAACACAAAATGATGAAGCTGCCTACCAAGGTATGATCCAAAACAACGCTGCTGCAATTGCCGCGGCAAAAGCAACGCAAGCTGCACTTCGAGCTCGATCAAATGCCACAGGTGGATATACACTCGTTGATGGAGGATCACTCGCAGGTTACCCATGGAATAGTTCAAACTGTCCAATGCAGGGATACATGTCAACTGGTGGTGTTCCTGGAACTGATGGACTTGATGGTCATGGCTACGGTTGCCGACAGTGTGTCAGCTATGTGGCATACCGCGTTGCAAAGGCAACGGGTGTCTACTACAACGACCTTGGTAACGGTGGTCAAACTGCTCAGAACCTCGTCAGTAAGCACGGTTGGACAAACCTTGGTGGTTCACCGCAAGCTGGTTCAGTTGCCTCACTATGGGGAAACCCAGGTCACACCGCATACGTTGAAGCCGTTGATGGTAACAAGATTCTCGTCAGCCAATACAACTATGACTACGGTTCAGGTTACGGTATGTACAGTGAAATGTGGCTATCTGCAAGCTTCTTTAACCAATACGTTCGTCCTTAGTAAGTCGATAGCACAAACTGCAATATAAAATAGCTGGAAATCTGCCAGCTATTTTATATTAATAGATTGATACCATATTTAAGCAAACCATAACTTTTATGCCGTATCCTTAAGCAGGTACGCTATAATTGTAGGAAGCAACGTATCTTTTTTTAGGCTACGAAAATCAATAAGGGGAGTTAATTTACACATGGCCGAGCATTCACTAATACCACGACGTGTCCGAAAAGTTCGCGAATCAAATGAACGGCGTGTTCCAGCATCAGTTGTGGTGATTGGACTGATTTTTATCCTTGGGCTTGGCTATATCGCCGGTACATTTAATAACCAAATTATTAGTACGATCGCACCAGCTTTTGGCATTAAGACATACAAGGGCACGCTTGATACGACAACCATTCAAGCTACCTACCAAGCTTTAAAAGCGAACTACGACGGCACCATCGACGATAACGCGCTGATTGAAGCTGCGAATAAGGGTATGGTCGCTTCTTTAAATGACCCATACACCGTGTACTTTAACGCAAAAGACGCAGCTGACTTTAATAATGACCTGACCGGCACAATTGGTGGTGGTATTGGTGTTGAGTTGAGCGTTCGTAACGGCCAGATTACCGCTGTGCGCGTCCTTGCTGACAACCCAGCTGAAAAAGCAGGCATAGCAGTAGGGGATGTGATCACTAAGATCAACGATACAGATATTCCTGCAACAGAATCAGTTGACGATGTCGTTGGTAAGATCCGCGGTGACGCTGGAACAACGGTCAAAATTACAGTCAATCGTGGGGGAGAAGTGAAGGAATTTACGATTACTCGTGCAGAGGTTACTAATCCAAGCGTCTACAGCACAGTTGTTGATGGTATTGGCATCATGACGATCTCTCGCTTTGATGATCAGACCGGCCAGCTTGCACGACAGGCCGCACAGATCTTTAAGTCACAGAACGTAAAAGCAGTCATCCTCGACCTTCGTGGCAACGGTGGCGGCTACCTGACGGCTGCACAGGACGTCGTGGGGCTTTGGGAGAACAACAAGACAGTGGTGACTGAAAAGACAAACGGTAAAGTCGTAGATGAGCTTAAATCAGGAACAGATGCGATTCTTTCGGGACTTCCAACGGTCGTTCTCGTCAACGCCAGTACTGCAAGTGCCAGTGAGATTACTGCGGGTGCACTCCAAGATTACGGAACAGCAAAACTAGTTGGTGAAAAGACATTTGGTAAAGGTGTGGTGCAAAAACTCCTCAGCCTCCCAGATAGTGCAGTATTAAAGGTGACAGTCGCGAAGTGGTACACGCCAAACGGCAAGAACATCAACAAAGAAGGTATCGCACCGGATAAGGCTGTCACGATTTCAACCGATGATATCAACGCTGGCCGTGACCCTCAACTTGACGCAGCAAAGGCATTGCTACAATAGAGGCGATAGAAAGAGCACAGGCACGCTGCTTGTGCTTTTCTTTGCCACTGTAGTACAATTGAAGCAATATGGATACTAACACGACTCCGAAGAAAATCCTCCTTGTAGAAGACGACGAAGCACTGGCTGCAGTCTACAAATCTCGACTCGATATCGAAGGGTTTAATACTCGCGGTGTCTACAACGGTGAAGATGCATTATCTGCCGCAATGGAATTTAAGCCAGATCTTATTCTGCTTGATGCGATGATGCCAAAAATCAGTGGTTTTGACGTCCTCGACATCCTTCGTAATACCCCAGAAACAGCTCAGATTCGCGTCATTATGTTGACCGCACTGAGTCAGCCAAAGGACAAAGAACGTGCAGAATCTCTTGGCGTGAATGACTACCTCGTCAAATCGCAAGTCGTGATCGGTGACGTCATTGAACGTGTGAAGTTCCACCTTGGTATGCTCGCGGAAAAGCCGCAAGAATAGAGAAGCTATTCATGTACTGCAACCCCTGATTGACAGGGGTTGCTTTTTTATCATGCTTATGCTATAGTTTGTGAAAAGGTTACTTAAAAACAAACATAGAATAATGAGCGAAACAGGATCATCAGAATGGGCGCCACCAGTTAATTCTCGACCAGAAGATAATTTTCCTCGTGAACAGAAACCTCAACTTATCGAAGTCCCAGATTGGGCTAAGATAAATAATCCTGAATCGGTTGAAATACGCGAAGCTGTTAGTGATGACCCATTTTCTAATGGGAAGGAAATTGTTGTAGAACGAAGCCCTGATAAAGAAACAGGCGCTCCGGCATATCTTGAATCTGGATGGAAAATTATTGATGATCAAGCAATGGTGGAGACCGAACGTGGTTCTGGTAAATGGATGGCTGCAGTAAGGGTGGAGAAGGAAATTGACGGAGTCCCGTACAATAAAATAATCTCTCTTGAAAAAGTGTATGCGTTTAATCCACGCGAGGTGGCTTCAGCTCCTGAGATGGTTGAAAAAGAGCCACTATCAGAAGCACAAGAAGATATCGCCGAAGAGGCGATTGAAGATGCTATTGGGCTGCATGATCCTTCAGAAATTGATGAACAGGCGCATAACTATAGTTCGGCTGATATTCGTGCTATGCGTGAAGCCGCGCAACGAGTATCCGGACTTGATGAAGCGCCTGTGAATCCATATGATGCGTTACTTGACCCAAACACACCGAATATCGTTGAAAAAGAAACGCGTCCTGACGTCTATACCTATCTAAAGGAAGCATTACCTGTAGTGACGCGTGGTGATACTGAAGCAAGTCGAAAATATTATGATAAATTTGTCACAGAGGAGAACAAGCAAGTCTCGTTAGGCTTCCTTGGAGAAGCAGTAAAAGCAGATACGAAGATTGCTGCTATTTTACAAGAAGCAGGCCTCAAACCAAGCGATATGGCTGCTGTTGATGCGATTCGCGAGAACCCTGATGTTCGTTATGCGGTTGCAAAGCGATTAACACAAAAGCTTGATACGCTTGCTGATCGTCATCCAATGGACTTTGGATGGAGGGTTGCTGATAATAGCCCCAATAACTTAAAAGTTGACCCTCAAACTGGTAAACGAATGCGAAGTCGCATATATGCGGTTAGTATGGCTTTAAAGATGCTCGGGGGTGAGTTTAGTGAACGTAATGAGGCGAAAGACTTCGAGCGTGATCAGGATGATCGCGTTGCGCTTGGACAGCATCGTCACGCGGCAACTTCAACTATTATGAGTTACGACGCGTAAACAGGTAATAAGATATAAAAATAACCTCCCGATTATGGGAGGTTATTTTTATAAGGAGAGTGCGATTAGATAACGCTGACTTCAGTTCGTTGTGCAGTTTTGCCTGTGAAACGAGTCTTTTTTACTTTTGAGAAGGTAACGATACCGTCTTTTGCAGCGTGGATAGTGAAGTTACGGCTGATAAATGTACCAGGACCTGCAACTTTAGTGCTTCCAGTTTGGCGAATAAGAATTTCACCAGTGTTTACTGTCTGGCCGCCAAAGCGTTTCACACCAAGACGTTGTCCGGCATTGTTGCGGTTATTTTTACTTGAACCACCAGCTTTTACGTGTGACATATATTATTTCTCCTTATGGCTAATACTATTTGTATTGCTCATTCAATCTGGTCAATTGTACTATATCCACTGCGGCAGGTCAAGGGGTGAGGCGGATGGAAAAAAGTGAAAAAGGTTCATGAGAAGTTAATGATCCCTGTGCTACAATTTAGAGTAGCATTTCGGTGCTGATAACGATTCAACAATTCGGCAAAACAACCTAACCCGTTTTCATTCAAAATTCTAGGATTCATAAGAGAACGGTATGGTTGAAAAACGCATAAACAATACTGATCCCGTCGTTCAGGTTCGTTTATGCGTCATGGTTGGAAACTTCCATGGGGCCCGTAAAAAGGTCCGCTTAGCGGCGGGTTTTGTGTACCCAAAGCTAGGCGCTTTTTTGTAAGCTTTAGGAGGAATAATGATGCAACATCCATCGACGCATAAACGAATACTAGGAATCGAGTCAGACAGCCGGAAAGAGTCAGCGGTGATTATCGCGACAATGATACTTTTTGCCATTGCGGCAGTGATGGTGTTTATGGCCATTCATTAACCAAGATAAAAATTGGTTAATTTTTTGGTTTTTCAGTAGGATTGTAAGTATATGTAGGGCCGGTAACGCGGTGGAGGCTGGCATGTTCTTGCTGTGCCTGGATACTTTGTTGAATTTGAGCTTTTGCGGCCACAAAGGTCCTGGCATATGCTTCAGTATTAAATTGTGGTTGCCCATGGACGACGCCAGGGATATTGAAATCAAAGAATGGAACGTGGGCATCGTTTGCATAGCTGCCAATTTCCTCTGAGGATTTTTTGCCATTAACGACGGGGTCATTATCGGTACGGACATAGACGACCGTTGGGCGTTGCTCATAGTTTGGGGATTTTTTAATGTTTTCAAAGCGAGTCTTGATATCTGCGTGAGCGATTTGCAGTGCCTGGTCGACCATTAACCAGGTGCCAGGGAGTTTCTTCTCTTTTATAGATTGACTCACGTGGTCCGCGGTTTTAAAGAAGTTACCGATGTTTTGCCATCCGTCACCACCACTGTAATCCGTACTGCGGAATGCCATCTCGGCAACAGCACGAAGTTGAGTAGAGTAGGTGATGCCAGGAACGCCTTTGATAGCTTCGACAAAGTTCATTTGATCCTGGTGTTCTGTTTGTAACCCCCCGATACCATTTGGCGCGAAGAGAAGATATATCGCCGTCACAGCGATGTTTGATCGTTCGCGAATGAGTTCTTGGACTTCCATGGTAATAGGGCCACCACCACTTTCACCGATAAGCGACATTGAGGTAATGCCGTTGTCGTCTGCTTTTTCAATCAGCTTGTCAGCGATATCTGCTGGTTCTAACGGGGCGTCGTTGTAGCCAACTGCCAATATCTGTCCATCTTCAATTGGTTGAATGGTGGGGATGAAATACTTTGCGAGGGTATTACCATTAATCGACCCAAAGCCGTCGATGCCAACGAGCGCGTGGTCGTTATGAATTGGATCCAGCGCATTGCCGGTATCCTCTATGGTAATGATGGAATTTGCCTGGAGTTCCTGGTTGGTATGGACATCTACTGCGTAATAAATGATAGGGGAGGTAAGTGCCGCAAGGATAGCGAAGCTACTCATTTTTTTCAAGGCAGCCATCTTAAACTGCTCAGACCGTATAGCTTTGGCTTCGAGTGTATGTTTTTCGGAGGACTTTTCGGGTCGCTTGTGGTGTTCCGGCGCTGACTTGTACATATTAGGCTATAGTATATACCTAATTAACATTTTATTGTGTAGTAATTCTTAACTGAATTATGGCTGTGCTTAATTTTTGACGAGAACGAGGATTTCGCGGGCAACGACTTGGTCGGGGCGGAAGTAGAGGAGTTGGTCTGGGCGAACGTTTCGCATCTCGACGTATGAGTAACCGAGTTCTTCTACTTTTGTGACGAGCGGTAGGTGCGTAAAGTGCCCGTCAATATCTTTCCAGGCAGGAACGCCGATTACGACAGGGGTGCCTGGTTTGATTTGGCCTGCAAGGTTCTTTAAGAACTCGCCCATAATGTGATTACAGTTACCGCGAACTTCAACAAGCTTGGAGTTTGATGGTGGAGCGCTGAATGGTTGGCCGAGGTAGCCTTCAGCAACGACAGCATCGATTGGCATATCCCAAGTAGTGGTCATGGCGTCGCCAACTTTTAAGGTCACATTGAGATCAAGGTTGTCTTTTTCAGCGATCCATTTGAGGTTCGTACCGGTAAAGTCGATCATTTTCTCGGCGAGGTCAGTGCCATAGACGGCGTAGCGCATGAGGCCGGCTTCTTGCAGGATCACACCAGTTCCACAGAAAGGGTCGAGGACACGAGGTTGTGGGAGTTCCGAAGCGGTCAGTGGCCCTGCGAGGTTTAACATGATTTGTGCCAGTTTTGGTGGCAACATGCCGACGAAGGCATCACGCTTTGGACGGCCTTGGTCACGAGCGGCGAGGGCGGTAATGTTCTGCGCGCCCGTACTTTCGGCAATAACGATACCAGATTGACCTTTAACGACGATAAGTTCAACCTTGTTGTCGGAGAGGCCTAGTTTGTTGTGGTGTGACGTTGCAGTCGATAGGACCGATTCTTGATTAGGGATTAAACGAAGGCTCGTGCCGGTTGGTTTGAGCTTACTTTTGAGGACGAGACCAGTTTTTTGAATGTCGCGTGGACCTTCATTGAATCCATAGGCGCTAATACCGAGAGTGATTTTGCCGTCTTTCTTTGCCCATGCTTTTGAATAGTGCTGAACAATCTTCAGTGACGCGGCGCGCCAATCGCGACCGGGGACTTGGAGGACGACGGCTCCGGCTTTTTGACTTCCGCCAAGGCGAGTGATGTCGATGTAGTCTGCGTTAACGAGTGCGCTGATGTCGGAAAACCAACTAACATCGCCGTATACTCGTTCGAGTTCGGCGATCGAGATGGCTGGTTGGCGACCTAAGATGGCGATGTGCATACCTTTAGTATACCTGATGATATATAATGATCCATATGAGAAAGATGTCTTTTCGGGGATGGTTAACAGTAGTAACGGTTGTGCTTTTGGCAATTGTGGTTATTTTTGCATGGCCAGAAATCGTAAAAGCGTGGCGATTACTCGATAAAGTCGATCTTTGGATTCTTGCACTCCTGATCCCTGTGCAGCTATTTAGCTACTACGCGACGGGTGGAATGATCTTTAGCTATCTTCGCGCAAAAGGTGATCTGAAAGACGTTTCGCATTGGCGCGTTGCTCGATTTGCGCTTGAGTTGAACTTTGTGAATCACATTTTACCAAGTGGGGGAGCGGCTGGCTTCTCGTACCTTGGGTGGGTGCTGGGTAAATATGGGGTGAAGCCAAGCCGGGCAACGATTTCGCAACTGATTCGCTTTACCTTAACGTTCGTTGCCTTTGTGATTATTCTCGTGATTGCCGTGATCTTTTTGGCGGCTGACGGCCGGATCAATCGTTTGATTATTTTCCTTGCGAGCCTGATCGTTCTCGTTTGTGTAGGTGTTATTTTCGGGACAATCTTTATTATCGGCAGCAACCGCCGATTGAACGCATTTTCACACTGGCTGACTCGACTGGCGAATAAAATCGTCAGTAAACTGACGCGTGGGAAAAAACCCGAGATTGTTAAAGCAAATGTGTTGCCTGATTTCTTTGGTGAGTTGCACCAGGACTACTTATCGATTCGAAAAGATGCACGCATTCTAATTAAGCCATTTATTTGGGCAGTGTTCGCCAACCTGGCAGATGTCGCATTGATCTGGATTGCCTTCTGGTCACTAGGCTATGAAGTCAGCCCTGCGATCTTGTTTGTCGCATTCGGTGTCTCATCACTTGCGAGTGCCATTTCAGTTACTCCTGGTGGCGCAGGTGTGTACGAAGCCATTATGATCGCATTCCTTGCTTCAAGTAATGTGCCACCTGACGTTGCGATTGCCGGCACCTTACTGGCACGCGTTACCTTGGTGCTTGGAACAATTCTGTTTGGGTATGTATTCTATCAATTTACGGTGTTGAAGTATGGAAAACGCGCTTCTTAGCGTCAGCGAATTTGTCGCAATTACCAACCAGACGCTTGAATATGCCTATCCGACCGTTCAAGTAGAAGGTGAGGTTGCGGAGTTCCGTATCGCCCAAGGAAAATGGGTCAGCTTTAAATTAAAGGATGACGGTGCGATTGTTAACTGTTTTACAGCGCTTGCACAAATGCGCGTGCCACTGGAAGACGGTATGCGTGTAGTGGTCATTGCGGCACCACGTTTGAACGTGAAAGGCTATTTTAATCTTAATATCCGTGCGGTCAAACCAGTCGGTGAAGGCTCGATTAAAAAAGGGTTTGAATTACTCAAAGCCAAACTTGAAAAAGAAGGCCTGTTTGCGGAAGAGCGAAAGCGGGCATTACCACGAGTGCCACAACGTGTCGCAGTCATTACCAGTACTGAATCTGCGGCCTATGCCGACTTTGTGAAAATCATCAATGAACGCTGGGGCGGATTGAACGTTGAGGTTGCGCATACGCAAGTGCAAGGCGTGCCAGCGCCGGATCAGATCATCCGCGCGATTCGCTACTTTAATAGCCTCGAAGTATTGCCTGAAGTCTTAGTGATTATTCGTGGAGGAGGAAGTGCCGAGGATCTATCGACCTTCAACGACGAACCATTAGTGCGCGCAATCGCTGAAAGCCGTATTCCAACGCTTGTTGGTGTTGGGCATGAAGTTGATCACACGCTAGCCGATATGATTTCTGATGTCAGAGCGGCAACGCCAACGAACGCGGCGCAGATTCTCGTGCCAGATCGTCAAGAAATTATTCGAAGCGCTCGGGCGCAGGCGAGTTCGGTGGGGTATCTTTTGACACAGGCAATCGATAGCTATTCGCGGCAGACAAAAGAGAACTTGAATGCTGCGTTTTCCCGTATTCAAGAAAAGCTGGATGCGACATTTGAACAACTGGGCGTCCTGCGTGTTGCCGTCACGCAGTTGAATCCCGAGAATGTGCTGCGGCGAGGTTATGCATTACTGCGGGGCGAGCAGACAGTTGGTTCGAAATTAGAAATTGAGACAGTGAAACATATTATTACAGCGGAGGTACAAGATGTCAGACAAAAGTAACAAATCAGTCCAAGATAAACTCACCGATCTTTCTGAGTTAGTGGGATGGTTCCAAGGTTCATCATTTAAACTTGAGACAGCTCTTGATAAGTTCAAGGATGCCGAAGCATTGGCTGAGGAAATTGAAAAAGACTTAACGAAACTCAAAAACGATATTAAAATCGTCAAAAAACGATTCGATACCGAGGAATAGGGGAAGACATGATTTCACCCTCTGGTGTGATTGTCTTCATCCTGATCTGTCTATTTCTCTTTTTTGGAGTTGTAGTGTTTGTCGGTGCACCGTATGTGCCGAGTCATAAAAAATATGTGAAGCGCGCGTTTGAGCACTTTGGCATCGATAAAGACGATCTAGTGGTTGACGCTGGAAGCGGGGATGGAGTCATTCTTCGGGTCGCCTCGAGTGTGGGTGCGAAAGCAATTGGCTATGAAATTAATCCAATTTTAGTGGTGATTTCTCGGCTCTTGTCGCTCGGTGATTCACGTGTTTCGGTGAGATTACAGAATTTATGGATGGCAACATTACCCGATGAGACGACAATCGTCTATGCATTTTCTGTGAAACGTGACGAAGCGAAATTAATTGCCTTGTTGCAGCGTGAAGCAAATCGACTGCATAAACCGCTGCGGCTCCTCTGTTACGCAAGCCCATTTACGAGTATGGTCGCTACCGATACGTTCGAGGCGTACCATCTTTATATATTCCAACCTTTACAGCTAAAAAATGCTTAAGGTATAATGACGATATGAATCATAATCTTGGGGTGAACACACACGAATCTGGAGCGGCAAACATCTGGCTGATCCTAACAATCGTCTTTATTGTCTTAACAGTTGGGCTAGGGAGTGCGTTCGGTTGGGCATTTTATAACTACACTGATCAAAAAGATAATGTTGATACGAAGGTTTCTACTGCGGTCAATGCTGCGGTGAAAAAGCAAGCGGATACTGACGCCGTGAACTTTGAAGCGAAAGACAAGCAACCAAATCGTCAATTTGCGGGTCCAGAAGATTTTGGTGCGCTGAGTTTTGACTACCCAAAGACCTGGAGTACATACATCAATAAGGACGCCTCATCTGGCACGTTCCAAGCGTATTTGAACCCTATTACCGTACCTCCTGTTGCTGATGCAACACAGTTCGCACTTCGTGTGACGATCGAAACCCGTGATTACGATACCGTTCTAAATACCTACCAGACATTGGTGAAAAAAGGTGACCTGAAATCAAGCACTATTAAAGTAAATGGTGTTGATAGTACACGACTTGATGGTAACTTTACGAAAAATATTCGTGGCTCTGCGGTGATCGTGAAAATTCGCGACAAAACAGTGACGATTCGTACTGACGCAGACACATTCAAACCTGATTTCGATGCACTTGTTGCAACGATCAAGTTCAACTCTTAAAAACAGGAAAAATTAATAGCGCTCATCTTTGTGATGGGCTATGCGGTGGTGCTACACTAAAGATATGAAAAAGAGTGAGGGACTCGGTGCTGGGGTAAGTAATACTGACGTGAATGCTCGCGAGGTATCCTCATTAACTGCCGCTGCTCACGAATTGAAGTCTCCACTCGCGTTGATGCGCCAATTGGCACTTCGTTTAGAAGGCGGTGACGTTTCGGATGAGCAACGTCGACTCATTCAACAAATTACTTTGACCAGCGAGCGTGCGCTGCGTCTGACGAGCGACCTCACACGCTCTGCGCGGCTTGATGACGCGCTGTTTGACGTTGAACCGATTAATCCTGAACAGCTTTGTCAGGACATCGCTGCGGAACTCGCGCCGTTATTTGAAGCCCATGGCCGATCACTATCGGTGACACACCGAACGCATCCACTATTGCTTGTGGCGAATCGCGATTTACTGCGACGAATTATTATGAATTTTAGTGATAACGCACTCTATTACAGTCAGCCAGGCACCGCGGTGCATATGCAAATTCACGCGTTGACGAAAGCCGGGACGGTCCGTGTAGGAATACGTGACTTTGGTCCCGCCGTATCGAACGATATGTGGCGTGCGCTGCAAAAGAAATTAAAGCATTCGCCGCAACCAATTCATGCCCGACCGCAAAGCAGTGGGCTGGGCCTGTATATCGCCAGCCAATTTGCGGAAGCTATGCAGGGAACGATTGGTGCGACGCGTCACCGTGATGGCGCAACGTTTTATGTTGAATTACAGGCTTCAAGGCAGCTAAGCTTGCTATGACTGATATAAGGCAGAACGTTTTACTTGTTGAGGATGATCCGTGGCTTGCAGAGCTTGAAGCAGAGGTACTGACACAGGCTGGCTTCACCGTCACACATGCACCGCACGCACCATCAGCGATTGCAAAAATTGATGAACAGCAACCCGATGTAATTATTCTCGATGTCTTACTAACGGGGAGTACTGCGTTTGCGTTATTGCACGAACTACAGTCCTACGGCGATACAAAAACAGTGCCGGTTATCTTGTGTACAAATATGGCAGAGAGCTTAAACCTAGACGACCTGAAGACCTACGGCGTGAAGCGGATTATCGATAAATCGACGATGCAGTCTGACGATTTGCCAGCAGCCGTGCGAAGTGTCTTGATGAAAGTAGTCTCATGAAAACGACGACGACACGTGCAATTGTCCTTCGCCGCACCAACTACGGGGAAGCTGACCGTATCTTACAGTTATTAACGCCGGAAGGCCGTCGCAGTGTGATGGCGCGTGGAGTTCGCAAGCAGAAGAGTAAACTAGCGGGTGGGATTGAACTCTTTGCGATTTGCGACGTCGTGTTAGGTGAGGGAAGGGGCGAATTAGGTATTTTAACTTCATCACGCCTGGTGCATTTTTACCGTCACATTATTGAAGATTATGACCGATTGCAGTTCGGCTATTTCGTCATACAGCAGGTGACAAAAGCGAGTGAAAACGTTGATGAACCAGAGTGGTTTGACCTCATGTCGGAGGTGTTGATGGGGCTCGATGCACAGACAATTCCTTTGGCGCTGACGCAAACCTGGTTTTATCTTAAATACGCCGGACTTCTTGGACACCAATTGAATTTAGAAATTGATACCAATGGCGAAAAGTTAGATCCTGAACGATCGTATCGTTACGATGCAGGAGAGCAAGGCCTTCGCGAAGTGCCGAACGGTGAAATAACGGGTGAGCACATAAAATTGCTACGACTGATCTCAACACGCTCGATTAAGATCTTGGCGCAAATCGGGGGAGTCGAGAGTATCCTCCCTGATTGTTTGCAGGTTGCTCGTGAGCATGCCGCCATCTAGGTGAATATGGTATACTAACCCCTAGTATGGCTATTGAAAAAAATGAAAAAATGGAACAAATCGTATCACTCGCAAAGCGACGTGGCTTTATTTACCCTGGATCTGACGTCTATGGCGGACTAAGCGGGACATGGGATTTTGGTCCTCTTGGTGTCACGTTGAAGCGCAACATTATGCAACTTTGGTGGAAGATGTTCGTCGAAGAACGTGAAGACATGTATGGTATTGATGCTGCAATTCTTATGAACCAAAAAGTCTGGAAGGCGAGTGGTCACGTTGATACGTTTACCGATCCTCTTGTCGAAGATCTTGAGACAAAGCAGCGATTTCGTGCCGATCATCTTTTGAAGGATGCTGGCTTTAGCCCAGATGGCCTCACGCTTGAACAAATGACACAGCTTATTAAAGATAACGACGTAAAGAGTCCAAACGGCAACGCGTTGTCTGAAGTGCGGACATTTAATATGATGTTTAAAACAACCGTTGGTCCAATTGATGATGAAACAAGCATTAGTTATCTTCGTCCTGAAACCGCCCAGGGAATCTTCACCAATTACAAAAATGTGCTCGATAGTTTTTATCCAGACCTTCCATTTGGTCTTGCGCAGCAGGGGAAGGCGTTTCGTAATGAAATTAGCCCACGTGACTTTATTTTCCGTTCACGCGAGTTTGAACAAATGGAGATTGAATACTTTGTTGATCCAGCGAAATGGGAAGAAGCTTTCGAGCATTTCCGTCAGCAAATCTGGAAATGGACACAGGCGCTGGGACTCCCTGACGAGAACGTTCATGAGCTTGAAGTACCAGAGGCGGATCGTGCGCATTACAGCAAGCGAACGATCGATTTTGAATTCGATTTTCCTATTGGCAAAGAAGAGCTTTTGGGTCTCGCGTACCGCACCGATTTTGACCTTATGAACATCCAAAATGCGACCGGTAAGAATATGGAGTACACGATTAAAGGAACGAACACAAAATTTGTTCCCCATGTGATTGAACCTTCGTTTGGTGTCGAGCGTGCATTGATGGCAGTGTTGACTGCTGCTTATACAGAAGACCAGGTAAACGGCGAGACTCGCACGTTCTTGAAGCTTCCTGAGCATCTTGCGCCAGTGAAATATGCCGTTTCGCCACTCGTTCGTAATAAACCAGAATTGGTTGCTAAGGCTCGAGAAGTCTATGATGCACTGAAAAAGAAATACGGTGCAGTGATGTGGGACGATAACGGCAATATCGGGAAACGCTATCGTCGTCAGGATGAGATTGGGACGCCACACTGCGTCGTGATCGACTTCCAAACACTTGAAGATGGAACGGTCACTGTTCGTGAACGAGATACGACAGAACAGCGCCGCGTGAACCCGGATGAACTTATTAATCAGTAAGGAGACACAATGAAAGCAGTATGGCACAACCAAGTAATCGCAGAAGCTCCAAAAGAGGATTTAATTCGGATTGAAGGGAACTGGTATTTTCCACCAACATCACTAAATCGTCAGTTCTTTGACGATAGCGATCACCACACGACGTGTGTATGGAAAGGTGAAGCAAGCTATTATGACGTCACTGTTGATGGTGCGACCAATGATTTTGGTGCATGGTATTACCCAGAACCAAAAGACGGCTCAGTTGAACGCGTCAAGCAAGATTTTGCTAATTACGTTGCGTTTTGGAACGGCATTGAAGTCACTGAATAAGTTGTCTTTTAAATTCTTCAAAATATAAGCCTCTTTTCAGAATTTAGCAGTACCCTTTACATGTAAAGGAGAATAATTAAAATGGCTGATAAAGAAAAAATAAATTCTGAAAATGAACACAAGAATCTTCCTGTGGTAGTAGAGGCCGCACCTCGGCACTCGCGCAAATGGGTCTTGAGCATCGTTGCGATTGTCGTTGTTGTGTATCTCATCCTTGCGGTTGGGGGACTATGGTTCCTGCATTCAGTTGCTGATCACCGTGATGGCGCTAGTAGTGATACTCGTACAACAATGGCGCAACACGGACAGCGTGGACTGGGAAATGGTGAACGAACTTACACTGTGCGTCAGAGCAGCTCGGACGGTCTGACGACGACGACCACCAACACGACCTATACACAAACACAGGGCGTGGTGACTGCAGTGAACGGTGACTCTATTGTTGTCGCTGGTGGCGGTAAAACACAGACAATTAAAACGAATTCATCAACAACGTATGTGGATGACACAAAAGCGGCAGTCAACGATACAGTTGTTGTTGTGGGCACAAAAGACGGTGACACAATCACTGCCACGCAAATTGCTGTCTATAATTAACAGATAAAACTGTAGGACGCGGCTCTGCTGGTGTAAAATAAAGAGTAATGATTACCTACTACACCGACGGAAGCTGTAGTCCGAACCCAGGGCCTGGCGGATTTTCAGTTATTAAAGAAATGCAGCCATGGATTGGCGGCCACGAGCTGAACTCAACAAATATTCGTATGGAAGGCCAAGCTTTGATTGCGGCTATGAAAGATGCGAATGGTGAAGAATGCCAGATCTATACTGATAGTGAATTTTGGATCAATGTGATTACAAAGTGGGCACCAGCTTGGGAAGCAAAGAACTGGGTAAAAAAAGGTGGCGAGATCAAGAATCTTGAGATCGTGAAGGAAGCGCTTGCGCTGTATCAAAAATCACAGGCAGTCCTGACATGGGTGCGTGGACACGAAGGTGATCCAGGCAACGAGCTAGCTGATGAGTGGGCCAATAATGCACGGACACAGCGGCTTGAGGGCTATATTACTGCTGGCGGTAAAAGCTAAGTATCTATGAGTCGTACAATTGTCGTGACAGACAAGATGCAGCAGGGCTATCGCTATGAATGCGTTGAGCCTATGGGCAAAAACTTTGCCGAGGAATTTAAACCAGAATTAACACCCAAAGAGATGCTTGCTTTGGGTGTTTTTGGTGGTGTTTATATGCGTGATTGTCGTGATGAGTTTCCAGCTGATTGGTTCAAAGATGCGCGGCTTGCGAAAAATACGCGTGATCCTCTTCTTAATTTCTTTGAACTCAATGCCAGCCAGCCATTAGCGGAGTGGCAGCGAAAAGGCTGGATTTATCCGGATGATCCTCGCGGTTGGTTTCAATGGTACTGTCGGTATTACATGGGACGACGATTGCCTGAAGAAGATCTTCGCCAAATAAAGAGATGGAAAAATATGACACGACATATTGGCCAAGTGAAGAAATACTGTCAGCCAGGTGAGCTAGATTGTCGCCGCCGCCAGCGACAGGCATTGCTACACTGGGCGTACGATAGTCGAAAAATATAAGAAAATCTGTACATTCATCTGTGACGAGTGTATATTCGATCCATGACAGAGCGGCAGAGAGAGATGTACGGCGCGGAACTATTTGCGAATCACCCAGACGACCAACCCGGAAAACCAACCTATACGCGAGTAGGACCACCCGTTGCGATGGGTGACGTGCGCATTAGTAAAGAAGACGGACGCGCATTCCAGCAACTTGCTTTATTGGGGACGAAAATCCATCGATTATCTCTAGACGACGATACTACAGCGGTGTGGGCAAATTCTTACGCTTCAGGAATTCTGTCAACAATGGACGCTGACAACGAAGTATATGAAAATGCAGTATTTTCAAAAAGCATAGAAGGTCCAGGTCCCTACTGGCGAAGTGTCGTGAACTTCGTTCGATATAATCAAAAACATGCTGATACGAAGATCTATAATATTTTCGATGTCTCATCTCGGGACGGAGAAGTGAGCTCTGCAATTCGCCACGTCCGAGTTGTCCGCAACCTGACGCGTATTGCGTTTAATGAAGAGACGGGCGAACCGTATGATGATAACTACAGCCGTCAACGTCGAACATATCAAACGGCGATGGAACCTGAGGACATCGGAAGCGTTGCGCTACGCATCGAACGAATCATGAACCGTCAGAAAGTAACCAGTAGGAGATAACACAATGAACCTCGAATCAATGCGACCTGTTCCAAAGAAGTTAATTACTGAACCTGAGATCTTGGGTCGAGTCTGTTGGAATCTTGCTAATAAGCTGACGAATGAAAAGTGGGTGCTTGACGCAACCCGTAATATGGAATTTTCGAGATCGCTCAAAGAACAAGTTGGAGGAGTGGCAACTTATACCGAGGATGCTGAAATTCAACCAGTTTTTAATGGGATTCACGCCGAATTTTATGGAACAAAACATGTCGTTGAGGGTTATAAAGGTAATCCAGCAGATTTCGATACGTACCGGTTAGTACTCGCCGTTAACCAGTCTATTGATCAATCTGAAATCCCTCCCAATGTCTTAGAAGAAATTTTTGAGGCAAAGGGCGATGAGAGTGATGATGATAGCGATGGGGTTGATAGTATCTTTGACGTCATTGAGCGCGATAACCTTGATTCTTTTGAAATTATACGCGAGCAAGTGGTGCGGTATGACGTCTCGGGGAATGGTGATATCGATACCTACGATTTGACGTACACCTATTCAATTGACGAGGAAGAGGTACATGAAGCAAGCTACAGTAGCGAGTATGGAATGCGAATCACGGCGCCTGTGACACTAGCTGAAACTGGTGAAGAAGTCGACAGGAAGCCGGCGATAACATTGTTATTAACAAATGCCGAGCTTGAACGTGAAGTGAAGAATATGGATGAATCGTTGTATCATCTAGCGTTTGCAGAGCTGGCATCATTTGGTGCACAAGATCAAGAACAACATCGTCACCAAGCACTCGCAATCATTAGTTTGCTCGGCTCAGGTTTGTTTAGTCTCAAAGATCTCGCTCGTAGCAAGTAGTTGTGTTTTTTATCATTGACCCGGCAAGTCGCTAACGGCTATAGTAAACTACGTTGCTTAATTGAAAGAGAAACATGGAAGACGAAACCAAACCAGAAACTATTCCCGAAGAAATTACCGAAATTACTGACACGTCTGATGTGCCTGATATTGATGCTGAAGTCGAGGCTTTTGCTCCTTTGAACGTTGCTTCTGAAGCTGCTGAATACGTTGAAAAAATTGAATCTGTCGAGAGTGATGATGAGCACACTGATATTTTCCAGTGGGCGAACTCTGTCGATGCGGTAAAAAACGAACTCGACGTTGAGTTTTTCTTGTTTAACCGGAATTATACGCCGTATACAACAACACTTGGTAACGACCTTGATATGCAGATTAAGCCCGTCTTCCTATTTGACCTTGTGAACCAGGTAAATCTTGGTGCCGGAACTGGCCTTACTGTCCGTGATTACGAAATGGTCGAAAAAGAAGAAAACGTATTGCTACGAACTGATCTTGAAAAAGTTGGCCGTGCAAACACGCTGATTCATCTGATTGAACATGAACGAAAAGATATCGTTGAATTCTCTGAAGAAGAACATGAATTTAAACGTATCAAGGGAATCGTTGCGCGCTTTACGTCAAAAGATAAGAAAAAAGTCTTTTATGTTATCAAGCAGGTGAGTGCTGGCCAAGCGCTTAAAGGTGTGAACGCCTGGGAATTCCGTGAAGGAAAGTTTGAACTCTTTAAGGCTGACCTTGGATGGAAAGTCCCAACTGACAACCAGGTTCTCATTATTAACAAAGATATCTTTATCTTTGCGCAGAGTAAATTTGAGCGTCTCTTTAGTTACGACTACAAGAAACAAATGCTTGCTGATCAAAAAGTGACCGAAATTGAAAAGATGTATAAGCTAAGCTTCCCTGATGGTATGGACTTGCAAACAGCAGTGATGGAACAGAAGAAAGTGGTGAATAAGCTACAGAAACTTGAAGTTGGTTTGGTGACACAAGAGCAGGCGATCGACTATGCCGATACGATGCAACTTGAACTGATGACAGATGACGAAGGTGCGATTATCATCATGGATGGTAATGACCTCAATATGTTCGTGAACCTTATTAACGAAGACTATATTACGAACGAAATCACTGGTCGTCGCTTTGAGATTAAGGGCAAGAAACTTCTTGATGACCCTGAAGGTGAACCGCCACGCGGATAACGAGGGAGTGTTGCAAATTGCACCTCTTCTAGTTAAGAGCGTTTCCATTTTCGCACTGTATAATAAGTAGTAATGAATCAGGGTTTAGCACTCGAGATAATGCTCTCGGGACAAAGTGTGCTTTTAACCGGTCCAGCTGGGGCCGGTAAAACTTTTGTGTTGAATCAATTTATCAAGCTCGCAAAGTACGAAGGCAAGCATGTTTCAGTAACGGCAACGACAGGACTTGCCGCAACGCACCTAGGGGGCACAACCATCCATAGCTGGGCGGGGATTGGGGTCTATGATTCAATCGGTAATAACTTTGTGGATCATATTGCAAAAGGCCGCCGCGAAATTATTGAAAAAACAGATGTACTGATTATTGACGAGATCAGTATGCTGCACGATTTTCGCTTAGATATGGTGGATGAAGTTTGTCGATTAGTGCGCAAAAAAGACGAACCATTTGGTGGTATCCAGGTGATTATGTCCGGTGACTTCTTCCAGCTGCCGTCAATTAATAGGGGTGATTCACGGGCCGGTGGCTTTGTGGTGAACTCAGAAGTATGGCGTGAACTTGATCCGGTGATTTGTTACCTTCAGGAGCAGCACCGACAAGACGACGAAGAGCTATTAGGCATCTTAAACGCAATTCGTGCAGGTGACGTTCGTCGTCATCATGCTGAACTACTCCTCGCGAGGGCAGAGGTTTTTCCTGATGAGACCGAACAGCTCACCGAGCTACACACGACAAACGTCGATATTGATCGGATCAACGAAGCAAAACTTGAAACACTCGATGGTGATGAAATTACCTATAGTCAGATGACGACAGGTTCTGAAAGCTACGTCGAAAATTTGCAGCGATCCGTTTTGGCACCTGCTGCGCTGAAAGTAAAAAAAGGTGCATTAGTGATGGCGGTCAAGAATAGCCCAGAGCGTAAATACGTGAACGGCAGTATTGGGACGATTATTGATTTTGAGCCATACACTGATTATCCAATTGTTGAATTTAAGAATGGTAAAGAAGTTTCAATGGTTCCCGATACTTGGGAACTTCGTGATGGTGATAAAAAGCGCGCTAGTATTAGTCAGATTCCACTGCGACTTGCGTGGGCGATTACGGTTCATAAATCTCAAGGTATGACGCTCGATGCGGCTCGTATTGATCTACGTAAAGCATTTGTTGAGGGTATGGGCTATGTTGCGCTGAGTCGTGTAAAAAACTTGAATAACCTGTATCTTACGGGGATAAATCAAATGGCGCTACGCGTCAGTGAAGATGCTCAAACGATTGACGAGGTGCTGCGAGCGAAAGCCGCGGCTGACGCAAAACGATTTGCCGAACTTGAAAAGAAAGCCCAGGAACGTGCCGAGAAACCTGCTGTTGAAAAAACAACAAATGACAAGAAAACTGGCTGGAATGAAAAGATCGAAAAGATGCGGGAAACGTATCCTAACGCCTATAAACCATGGGAAACTGATCAGGATGAATTGTTAAAGCAAGAGTTCCAATCGGGGCTTTCAATAGAGAAGTTAAGTGAACTGTTGGGGCGTCACGAGGGTTCTATTAAAATGCGACTACAGAAACATTTTGGAGATGATATTGTCTCGCTGTAATGGCATTGGTCAATAAAATCGAGGTACAATAGATATATGCCTATTTTTCCTAAGCACTTCTTATGGGGTGCATCAACAGCGTCACACCAAGTAGAAGGCGACAATCATAATCAGTGGAGCGTTTGGGAACTAGAAAACGCTAAAACAAAAGCCGCACAGGCAGAATACCACTTTAACGAATACCCAACCTGGGATGTTATTAAAGACCAGGCCAAAGATCCAGATAACTATGTGTCAGGTGATCTAGCTGATCACTACCACCGATACACAGAGGACTTTGATTACTTAACCAAGATGAATATGAACGGCTATCGATTTAGTATCGAGTGGTCACGTATCGAGCCAAATGAAGGTGCTTGGAACGTCGGTGCAATTGCGCATTACAAGCAATATCTTGCGGAACTAAAGAAGCGTGACATCGAACCGGTGGTGACATTATTTCATTTCACGTTGCCAACCTGGTTTACTGACATGGGCGGATTTGAAAAACGTGCAAACGTAAAGTACTTCGTGCGCTATGCTGAAAAGATCGTTCATGAACTTGGTGCAAATATGCGCTATATCATTACAATTAACGAACCTGAAGTCTATGCGTTCGAAAGCTATTATCAGCAGGACTGGCCACCAAACCAAAACAGTGCACTCAAATTCTTGAAGGTCGTCAATAACTTGGCGCTTGGTCACAAGAGGGCGGCAAAGGCGATTCACGGCTTAAATCGTAAGTTTAAGGTGTCGATCGCTAAGAATTCCAGCTATGTTTACCCTGGTGATAACGCCTGGTTAAGCAGGGTGAGTGCCAACATTATCCAATATGCGCAGGATGACTTTGTGATTCAAAAGTTTATTAAATCTTGTGATTTTCTTGGGGTGAATTATTACTTTACGAACCGAGTGTACGGCTATCGGGTGCACAACCCTGATATTAAACTCAGTGATCTACACTGGGATATGCAACCTGCGGATATCGAATTTGTCATCGAGCGATTAAATCGAAAGTACAAGCTACCGATTATGATTACAGAAAACGGATTAGCTGATGCGGCTGACGAATACAGACAGTGGTGGATTAAGGAAACGATCCTTGGGATGCAAAAGGCGATTAATAACGGCGCAGAACTTCTCGGCTATCTTCACTGGAGTCTCATGGATAATTTTGAGTGGGCATTTGGTAAATGGCCTCGATTTGGACTAGTTGCTATTGATTACAAAACTGGCAAACGAACCCTTCGTCCCAGTGCTGCATGGTACGGCAAGGTGATTAAGCGATTGAGGGGATTGTAATGAAAGATCCTTTTGCAAAAAGTGAAATAAAGATTGCCGTCATTGGTGGAGGAACCGGAAGTTTCACGATGCTCTCTGCGCTGAAAGGCTACACCAGCCAGATTGCTGCGATTGTCAGTATGGCCGATGATGGTGGTAGTACTGGTGTGCTCCGTGACGAACTAGGGACGTTGCCACCAGGTGATGTCAGGCAGTGTCTCGTTGCGCTGAGCGATTCTCCAAAAGTACGTGACTTGTTTGATTATCGCTTTGAAGAGGGGACTTTTGCAGGCCACTCGTTTGGTAATTTGCTGCTGACTGCACTGGAAAAAGTCACCGGTGATTTTTCTGAAGCGGTTGAGACTGCCTCTGAAATTCTTCGAGTAAATGGGGTCGTGATACCAGCGACACTGGACAATGTCCGCCTAAAGATGGAGTGGGCCGAGACTAGTTTGATTCTTCACGGTGAACGTGTGATTGACGCCGAGTTCTTTAAGAATGATCCTCGAAAAGCCGACCTTTCCTTAACGCCATCCGCAAAAGCGAATCAAACAGCGATTGCTGCCATTGAACAAGCAGATATTGTCGTGATTGCGCCAGGTGATCTCTATACCTCGCTTGGTCCGCTGCTGGTCATTGATGGGATCGGTGAAGCGCTCGCTAAAACCGGAGCATTAAAAGTATACGTTTCAAACCTTGTCAGTAAACGTGGCCAAACTGATAAGTTTACGGTCAGCGATCATGCTGCCGAGATTGAGCGCTTTGCGGGAAGTGAATTCCTCGACTATGTTTTGTATAACGATGAAGTCCCTTCTGCAGAAATCACTGCTCGTTATAAAGAAGAGGGCGGCTACGTGACAGAAGTCGACGAGGAAACGCTTGAAAAGGCTCACTACAAGACCGTTGCCGGCAACTTCCTCGGAAAGATGGGGACTGCGCATAAAGGCGATAGTATTCCGGTGACGCGCTCGTTGATACGTCATGATGCAACAGCAGTCGCAAAATCAATCTTGGAGACATACAAACGTGAACGATCGTAATATCTCCACTTTCTACGTACTTGATCTTGATCGAACTATTTTCGATACGATTAAAGCGACCGAGCTCATGCGTGGTGTTGTTGCGCTTCATGATGCGGAGCTTGCTTCACTGCTTGAACAGCGTTTCGAGGAATACTCTGCGCAGGGTGAGTCATTTTCAATGCGTGATTTCATTGTAGAAAACGTCGGCGAAGAAGAAATGCAGAAAATTCAGACCAAGTACCACGAGCTAGCCTATGCACAGGATTTGCTTATACCGGGTGCGCGAGAACTTATTGAGTATATTCGTACAAAAGGTGATGCCGGTGTGGGTATTTTAACGTATGGCTCACCACTAGGTCAGGCGATGAAACTTGAGAGTGCGAACGGTATCGAAAATATCCCGTACATGATTACGAGCGAAACGTATAAGGGTGCATTAATTGCCACCTGGCGCCAGGATGATGATCTGTATCACGTTCCAGAAGAGCTAGGGGGATTTGTCGCACAGAACATTGTTTTTGTTGATGATAAACCTTTTTCATTCAAGGGACTGCCGATTGATTGCTGGGGGTACCTCGTAAAATCAGTCTATGATGCCGGGATAGAGAAGTTGCCATCGTATGTGACGCAGGTTGATACATTAGCTGAGGTGATTGCTGCTGAAAAGCGCCGTTCGTAGAGGGCTGTGTCGTCGCTTCACTAAATTGACAAACCATAAGCGGTATGCAAAAGTGGGGACATGGTAAAGAAAAATTCTCGTACAACTTCAAAAAAGACAGCAAAAATAACAAAAAAACAGACCGGCTTAAGAAGCTGGGTGACTGTACCAGGTGTTCGTGAAGCAAGCACACTGAACGACGTCAAAAATGCGGTCCTGTTTGTTTCATTGCTGATTAACCTCGCAGTATTTATCGGTTGGTTAATCCTTCGATTAACAACGCAATATGACCTGCAAGTCTACAACTTCTTATTCGTTCGATAATTGACACCCTAGAAGACAAAATTACCACGCTCCTGAATGGGGGCGTGGTTTTGTTTCACCCCTTAAACCATAAGAGTTATTCACAGATCTGTGGATAAATGAACAGATATAAAATATTCTGTCAAAATTGGGGGTTGTGGTGGGTAAAGGTGGGTTGTATGATTAGTCCAAGTGGAAATATAAAAGAGCCCACAAAACAAACAACACATTAAAAAATAACCTATACAAAAATCCATCGAATACATCGAGGAGAAGAACAAAAAGTGGCAAGCGTAGATTATTTCGAACGAAGACTGGATGATAAACGTCGTTTGACGATTCCTGCAGAACTTCGCGAAGAATTTATCTCGGGTGTCGTTCTGACTCGCGGATTCGGTTCTTATTTGCACCTCTATCCAAAAGCAATTTGGGATGGGGAAGTTGAAACTGCACTCAGCGCAAGCTCCAGTATTCTCGACGAGAAGACTGCAGATGTGAACGTACAATTTCGACGCGGTAAGACTGAAGCTGAACTCGATCAAAAACAGGGACGGATTACGATTGAACAGCATCTTTTAGAGTACGCTGACATAGATCGTGACATCATCGCTGTTCGAGCGGGTAAGTATTGGCGCCTGATGGCACCATAGGTTATTTTCTGTACGTTATCGGCACTTTAACAACTTAATTCAACAAAGAGAAACACTCTCGAGATCAACTATCTGGTAGTGAGGCGTGGATTCTGGCAACACATTAACCAAGCCAGCGTACCTTCCTTAAAAAACACACCTCCCAAACTCCACCTCACATAAGTCTCTCAACAAGTTTTCGCCTCACACAAAAAAGGGTATGAGTTGCTTCATGCAGCCCCCTTGTGAGCGCAAAAACTGACTTTTAATAAAACAAACACAACCACAAAAACAAAAAGCTTCACTATCAGTTAGGTGATCTCGAAAGTCTCTCAGTACGCAGCAATGCTATACTGATAGGCAATGAGTAAAGAACATCCACCACATCATATTCCGGTTCTCCTTGATGCAACCCTTACGACCCTGAATCCTCAGGTAGGCGAATCATATCTTGATTTGACTGCTGGATACGGCGGACACGCAGGGGAAGTATTAAAAAGAACCGAAAACTTTAAGGAAAGCGTCCTTGTCGACCGAGATGACTATGCGATTGAGCATTTGTCTGACTTCGAAGATAAAGGCGTTCGTCTGATGCATACCGACTTTGAATCCGCTGCTCGTCAGCTGGTCGAAGAAGGGAAGGCATTTGACCTTATCCTGATTGATCTGGGGGTGTCGTCACCACAGCTCGACCAGGGCGAACGAGGGTTTTCTTTTAAACATACGGGTCCACTCGATATGCGCATGGATCGTCAGCAGGCATTAACTGCTCACGAACTCATCCAGGGTACATCAGTCGACGAATTAACAAAGATCATCCATGAATACGGCGAAGAGCGGTACATGGACGCAAAGCGAATAGCAGAGCTGATCATTGCAAATAGGCCGTATGAATCTACAGAAGAACTCGCCACACTGCTGGCTGAAAACCACCGTGGGAAATGGGGTAAAATCCATCCAGCCACGCGTACATTCCAATCGCTCCGTATAGCCGTCAACGACGAACTCGGGCAAATAGAACGAACATTACCGCTGCTTCCAAAACTTTTAAGTAAGAACGGAAGAGTAGGAGTGATCAGTTTCCATAGCCTTGAAGATCGACTCGTTAAGCGTTTTTTCAAAGATCAATTTGCCGAAGGCCTTGAAGCCGAACTTGCCCCGATCACGAAAAAGCCGATTCCGGGAGCCACCGAAGATGTTCACAATCCGCGTTCACGTAGTGCAAAGCTACGAGTCGCTGTGAAAAAATAAAAACAACAGAGAAAGGGCAAAACACCATGCCAATTCACATTACAGTACAATACGCAGACCAACCACAAGTCGTTGCAGTTCGCGTAAAGTAGTCAAACAACACGCTCTACCTCTCGCGGTGCGCTTGAGGTAGAGCACCAAATTTGCGTATTTAAAAACAAGAAACACAAAATAAAACAAAAATTTAATATAAAAAGACGACAACCACCACATGTCACACTCACAAAACAATTATTACACGAGCCGTCGGCAGCAGAACTGGTCTAGGAATCAGAACACGACTCGATTCGTATCATCCGTTAAACTAGGACCAGTAGCTCATACTGTCTTAGTCGCACTGATGATCACTGTTCTCGGCCTCATTTATTTGACGCAGGCAACACGTACCACTGGGTATGACTACGAATCTCAAAAGATCGATAGTCAGATTGCAGATTTGAACAACCAGAAGAGTGACTTGCAGATTGAAAATGCACGACTCACTGCGCTCTCAACTGTAAAGAGCAGCACTGTTGCACGTGAGATGACCACCCCTGCAAGTACCGAATACGTCCAACAATAATAGGATAAAACCTATATAATATAACAAAGCAATGAAGTTAGAATTACTCAAGGGAAGCCGCACCCGTATCCTCGCCGCCGTGATACTTGCTATCGTGGCTATTTTTGTTGTCCGGCTCTTTTACTTGCAGGTTATTAAACATGACTATTATGTAGGACTTGCAAAGGCTGAGCAAGAGAGTCGTTTTGTTATTCCGGCCAGCCGTGGTGAAATCTATGCAAAAAGTGGCCCCGACACGGTTCCCATGGTGATGAACGAGACGGTGTATACGGTCTTCGCAGATCCTGTGACTATTAAAGATAAGGCAAAAGTCGTGGAGACGCTGCGACAAATTGCTGGTGGCAATGTTCGAAAAAACTTCGACGCATTACTAGACAAGAAGGACTCTCGCTATCAAGTGTTGGCGACGAAGTTAACGCGTATGCAAGCGGATAAGATTAAAGATGTTGACCTCAGTGGGATTGGCTTCCAGGCGATTAGCCAGCGCGTCTATCCAGAAGGTGCGCTTGGTGCGCAAATACTTGGATTCGTTGATACGACTGGCAAAGGGCAGTATGGGCTGGAAGGTTATAATAACGAAGCTTTAAAGGGTGTCGATGGGTATCTGAAGGCGGTCACTGACGTGAATAACGTGCCGCTGACTATCGGGAACGATAACATCAGTCAGCCAGCTCAAAACGGTAAGAATATTGTGCTCAGTATTGATCGCAACGTTCAGTCGCATGTTGAAAGTGCGTTAGCTGCTGGTATGCAACGAGATGGCGCGAAGAAGGGAAGCGTTCTGGTGATGGATCCAAACAACGGAAAAGTCCTCGCGATGGCAAACCTTCCGACGTACGATCCAGCAAACTATAACCAAGTTGAGGATGTCGCAGCGTTTAATAATGATACAATCTCTGCACCATACGAACCGGGGTCTGATGTAAAAACCTACACACTTGCTGCCGGTATCGATAAAGGTGTCGCAAAGGCAAGCGACACATTTAATAATACTGACCATATCAAAGTCGATGACATTACTGTTTCAAACGCAACTCTAGGACACACAGGTAACATTACTTTCCAAACTGCGCTGCTATACTCGCTCAATACTGGTTTTGTGACAATCGCTGAGCGTCTAGGTGACGGGACAAATATCACGAAGAGTGCGCGTGATGTCATGTATGATTACTTCCATAACCGACTTGGCCTCGGTGATCTGACGGGGATTGAGCTTGCTAACGAAGCATCAGGTACGGTCATTTCACCAGATGCACCTGACGGCCAAGGTAACGCAGTACGCTACTCAAATATGGCCTTTGGGCAGGGGCTAGATGCAACGCTTATTCAGGTGGCTTCTGGATTTAGTGCGCTGGTGAACGGCGGAAATTATTATAAGCCAACTGTCATTGACGGCTACATGACTGATGAAGGATTTAAGCAAAACATACCTCCTGTACCACTTCGTGCAAATGTGGTTGCAAAAACAACATCTGATCAAGTGAAAGAAGCAACACACGATGCCCGCGCCATATCATTTGGCCACACCGACAAGTCTGGCTACTATGTCGGTGGAAAGACAGGAACCTCGCAGGTGATCGTGAATGGGCAGTATAGTGACAACGAAACAATCGGTACCTACCTCGGATACGGTGGTGGTAGTGAAGATGCGCCGCGATATGTCATAATGGTACAAGTATCGGGCGAAGGCCAAAAGCTTGGGGGCGCCCAAGACGCACTGCCAATCTTCACAGATATTTCCAACTGGATGCTCGATTACTTAAAGATACAACCGAAAGGCTAAACAAAAATGAATTTTACCGTCCAAATCCTCAGTAGTGAATTAACCCGAACCTTTGTTCTGAGTGTTGGTGCCTTTTTACTCGCAATGTTCCTGACCCCTTTATATACCTTTGTCGCGTATCGTTATAAGTTCTGGAAGAAGCAGCGAACCTCTAGTACGACCGGTGAACTATTGACGGTATTCAATAAACTGCATGCAGCCAAGTTCAAGCGAAACATTCCGACGATGGCGGGTATTATTTTCGTGATTGCTATTACCTTTATTACGCTCGTCTTTAACCTAGATCGAGCACAAACCTGGTTGCCACTTGCAGCTCTGGTCGGTGGTGCGGCCGTAGGACTACTCGACGATATTATTAATCTTCGAGGGAGCGGACAGGGTGTTGCTGGGCTTCGTTCAAGCTTTAAGTTTCTTATGATCACGGTTATTGGACTTGGACTTGGGTGGTTCTTTTACCAAAAACTAGGCATTGATGCGGTGCATATTCCGTTCATCGGCGATGTTGCGCTCGGATGGGGGATTGTTCCACTGTTTGCCTTTGCTGTTGTTGCTGCTGGAAACGCCGTGAATATTAGCGATGGACTGGACGGGCTGGCTGGTGGACTTGCGGTGATTGCATTCGGTGCCTTTGGAACGATTGCGTTACTACAGGGTACGCCACTTATCGCCGGCTTCTGTTTTACAGTCGCCGGTGCACTGCTTAGTTATCTTTGGTTTAATATTCACCCTGCACGTTTCTTTATGGGTGACGTCGGAAGCTTTGCGCTCGGTGCATCACTGGGTGTGGTTGCGATGCTGACGAACACATTATTCCTGCTTCCCGTTATCGGCATTGTCTTTGTCATCGAAGCAGGCTCAAGTTTGATCCAGATCTTTAGCAAAAAGGTCTTTCACCGTAAAGTCTTCCTGTCTGCGCCGATTCACCATCACCTAGAGGCAAGCGGCTGGCCTGAGACTAAGGTCACGATGCGCTTTTGGGTCATTGCTGCTGTTGCGGGATTCTTCGGTGTGATGTTGGCACTTGCTGGGGGCAACATTTAAGATGCGCGACCGCGGGTGGAGCGCAAAACCGTCGTCGGATGTCGTCCGGCGCCATCGACCCGATTATATGATCGCACTCTATATGGGCATGCTCATGTTGATTGGACTCGTCGTGATCTATGCGATTGGCCCACAACGTGCGAATGTTCTTAACAATGCGATCGGCAGTAATTATTCTGATAGCTACTTCTTTATTAAACAAATGACCAGTCTTGTCTTAGCGATCGTCGCGTTCTGTGCCATCTCTGTTATTCCGTATAAATTTATTTTGAAACATGCAGCCAAGCTGTTGATCCTTGGATTGATCGCCTGTGTGATTTTGTTTATTGCCAGTAAAGCGGGACTTTCGATCGCCGATGCAACCAATGGTGCGAGTCGTTGGTTTAACCTTGGTGTCCTTGGAAGCTTGCAGCCTGCGGAGATTGTGAAGTTCGGACTACTGCTATACCTTGCTGTGTTCCTTGGAACACGAGCGAAAGAAGGAAGAGTCAATGATGTGAAGGCAACCCTTATTCCTGTCGGGGTTATCACTGGTCTCTCATTGCTATTTATCGTTGTGATTCAGAAAGACCTTGGAACCGGTATCGCATTGTCGGCAATCGTGATTACGATGTTATTCATGGCGGGACTCAGTAAAAAGATCGGTGTTGCGTTAGCGGTCACAGTGCTGGTAATTGGTGGATTATTTATCTTTACTGCTCCACACCGCGTTGAGCGTATTGTGACGTATCTGCAAGGTGACAATGTCTCAAGCGAAGAGGCAAACGGTGACTCATACCACATTCAACATGCCAAGATCGCGATTGGCTCTGGTGGGTTAACAGGTGTCGGCATTGGTAATAGTGTCCAGGCAACTGGGTATCTGCCTGAGGTCATTAATGACTCGGTATTTGCCGTCCTCGGTGAAACATTTGGCTTTGTGGGCCTCATTGCGATTATGGCGATATTTGTGGGCCTTCTGCTGCGTTTATTGAAGGTATTAGACCATTTGGTTGATATTCGCTTGAAATTGCTCGTAGCCGGCGTATTTGGCTGGTTTGGCGCCCATGTTATCCTTAATATAGCGGCGATGTTAGGGATTGTTCCGTTAACAGGGATTACCTTACCGCTTATCAGCTTTGGAGGCACCAGTATGATTTTTATTACTGCTGCACTGGGACTGGTATTCCAATTATCGCGGTACACAGTACATGGCTCGAGATTACCAACAATAGAAGGGAACAAGCATGAAGATTCTGGCAGTAGGCGGCGGGTCGGGCGGACACGTTACGCCAGTCGTCGCAGTTCTTAAAGAAATACGCGCAGAGCGGCCAGATGCCGAGCTTCGTTTTTGGTGTGATACCAAATTTGCTCCTCAAGCACGTGCGACTGTTGCGGCATTTGATCCAACAATCCCTGTACAGACCATTGTGGCGGGTAAGTTTCGTCGGTATTATCACCTGACTGTTTTTCAACAATTAACCTGGCCATCACTAGTGTTGCAAAACCTTGGTGATGCGTTCAAAGTTGGTGTTGGGTTTATGCAAAGTTTCTTCAAACTGATTGTCTGGCGTCCCGATGTTGTCTTTACAAAAGGCGGCTATGTCTGTTTACCAGTTGGATTTGCGGCGCACTTACTCCGTATTCCTTTAGTGATTCATGATTCTGATGCGCATCCCGGGCTGACAAATCGCATCCTTTCAAAGTGGGCAACGGCTATTGGGACTGGCGCGCCACTCGAGTACTACTCTTATCCCGCGGCACGTACCACCTATGTCGGTATTCCTATTGCAACAGAATTTCACCCCTATACGTCTGCCGAGCAACTAGCGGCGAAAAAACAGTGGGGGATTGCGACTGATCGACCATTGATTGTCATTACTGGTGGAGGACTCGGTGCAGTGCGTATGAATAATGTCGTGGTAGAAACGTTACGCTCACTACAACAATTGGGATCTGTCGTATTAGTTTCAGGAACAGGGCAGTATGATGAATTGCGTGCGTTGTTGCCTGAAAATAGTGAGCAGTTCCAGCTGTACCCTTTTGTCACAAATATGTATAGCCTTCTCGACGCAGCGGACGTTGTTGTGACGCGTGCTGGTGCGACAACTATTTTGGAACTTGCTGCGCTTGAAAAGCCAACAATCTTGATTCCAAATGCAAAATTAACGGGTGGTCACCAATTAAAGAATGCTGCCGTGTATGAAGCGGCTGGTGCCGTAACAGTCATTAATGAAGATCTTTTGGACGAACATAAAGAATTATTAGCACAAGAAATTAAGCTACTCCTGTCAGAACCCGAAGCGACAAAAGCAATGGCGCGTCGATTCAAGGCATTTAGTAAGCCGAATGCCGCAAAAGACATGGCTGGACTAATCCTGCGCGCAGTCCGTAATCACCGATAATACCCCGCTATATACCGACAAATAAGCTATAATAACCATAGCCATGATACAGTTTAAATCGAAAGCTAAAAACGACCTGCCACGTCGTCGACAAACTTCTGATTTTGTTCGTACTCCTGCTGCTGTGGATCAAAATACACAGTTCCGGCGCAACCAAACGCTGAGTGGCGTCAAACGCCCTGAATCTGAACCTGTGTCTGAACGTGCCCGGATGCATCATCTGGCGCGCCGCCGTCGTCATGTGGGCGCTGTTTTCACGCTGGTGCTCGCTATTATTATTGTCCTTGGTGCACTTCTCAGCCAATTTACTGGTCAAGTGGTTGTGGCGGGCTCTTCGGCGGCCCTCACGCAAACGATTCAACCAGATAAATATGAAAAAGCTATTAACGATTATTTGGCGATTCACCCTGTAGAGCGTCTACGTTTTGCGTTAAATGAGACTGCCTTAAGCCAGTACGTCTCAAGTATCCTCCCAGAGGTATCGCACGTAAAATTAACCTCTACAGACAGTATTGTGCAGTCTAATTTCACATTAACCCTGCGTAAGCCTATCGCTGGATGGCAGATTAATGGCCACCAGTACTACGTCGACGAATCGGGGGTAGTGTTTGAAAATAACTACTATGAGACTCCTACTGTACAGATCGTCGATCAGAGCGGTGTTTCCCCGGAGCAGGGGACAATCGTTGCGAGTGCTCGCCTTCTGAGCTTTGTGGGACGAGTTGTCGCGCTGGCAGGGCAGGGGAGTTATACCGTTACCCAGGCTATCCTTCCATCGGGCACAACTCGCGAACTGGATGTACAATTAAAAGATGTTGCGCCACGCGTGAAATTATCAATCGACAGGGGAGCGGGGGAGCAAGTCGAAGATATGATTCGATCCTTAACGTATTTAAAGTCTCAGGGGAAAAATGCACAGTATGTTGACGTGAGGGTATCAGGCCGCGTCGTCTATCTATAGGTCTGTTTGCTGAGTGAAGTAAAAATGCATACCCCCACTCTCCTCTTTTCTTTTAAGGCGATGTTCTATTTTTGTTCTACTATTTATATTTGTGTAAAAAAAATATAACAATACACAAATAGCAAAAAGTCAAAAAAGAGAGTAGTGGAGGAGGATAGGGGGAGTAACGATTTTATTTCACGGACCTGTAATGATATGCGTCGTGTATATATCTGGTGTGGATAACTATAGCAATGCGACGTTAAATACAACGCTCTTATAGTGGGGCTTGAGGATTTAGTTGAGGCATACAAGTATGACGGTATTAACGGTGTAATATATACGTACATAATGAGTTGTTAGCAATAACAGAGATAAACTGCCAATACTACCCCTTTCGAGACGTATAAGTAATCAACTATATATACTATAGTCTATGTCGTAAAAGATATATTGTGCGACGTTAAGTCTCTATTCCAACCACGATTACTATTACGTTAACTATCGCTTTCATTCTCATGATTTGATCCTTTGTTTTTATATATCGCTACTACGTTCTGTGTTTGGCTGGCGAATTGCCTGTTGGCTTTGCGCCGGCTGCTTATAAGTCAAATGTTTGTTTATACTATGTGCGCATGTTGGCTTATTACTGATGTTCTAATTTTGTTCTATTAACTTTTAGAACAAAATGCTTATGCTTGCAATGCTGAAGCTATCCACCACAATTGAATGCACTATATTTATGAAAGATTTAATTAAAAAATATTTAAAAATTATTAATGATAACGGCACAATCATTACTATTGCTGCTGGTGTCGTTCCTTTGATGGTTGCGTTGATTATGGCAATGTATTTCAGTCGTGGTAATATGGCCCTCGCAAACTATCTGATTCAAGAAGTGGGTATTTTCCAAATCTGGAGTAGCGCCCTCGTATTGGTTGCGTTTTCGTTGTTGCAAGTAGCGCTGGTACTGTTAGTATTTAGCACTGAGCGTCAGCAACAGCTTGAGAAATATGTTGGCGGCGTTGGAAGGACGCTGGTCATAGCGCTCAGTTTCGTTATTGTGCCTCTTATTACATTTTTAGGGCCTGTGATTGGAAACTTATTCGGTTGGATGACTATTAAATTCACTCCAAAGTTGGCAAAGAAAATAGCGACAAATGCTCAGGCAAATTATCGCAAAATGTATATTGTGATCGCAACCGTTGTTCTTTATCTAGGGATTATTGCGTACCCACTCATTCCACCGAGTGAACTAACGTTGAAAGACAATAAAAAACAAACTGTTATCGTGTTATCTCACAAAGATAATGGCTATTTAGTTATGGATACAAAAACGAGGGGTTTGTCTAAAATTCAGCAAGAGGATGTCACTAATGAAAAGATTTGCGAAAGTAAATCTTCTGCAATATGGTATCTTGGCACACTCGTGTCAGTAATTAACCATCTTTCTCATCATGACATTCTTCCTGTGTGTGAAGACTGACGATAGGGCTAGAAGTTTATTTAGATTCGTTGCGTAGCTTCTCTTCAAGCGCTTTGCGGGCCTTCTTGGTTGAGAGACGGGCATAGACTGCAAAGCCGATGACAAATAAGACAACTGCTGTTGCTACTATTCCAAAAATAAAATGTACTGCTTCCATATGATTCTCCTTTATTCCTGCGGTGCTGCAGGTTTCTTTTTACGGGTTCGGGTGCGCTTTCGCTTCGGTTTGGGAGCTTCCTCCCCTGCTTCACCCGTTGTTGGCGTTGCGGATCCAGATCCAAAGGCGGGCGTCACAACTTGTTGTACGGCCACCGCCCCACTATCGACGGGCCAGCTTTTTGCTTGAGTCTGTGACTGTGGTTTTGGCTGTGATTGCGCTGCGCCTTGCTGCTGCATCTGAATTGCCTCTGAGATTTCTACTTCTACCTCTGCACGAGGGCGGCTGTAGTTACGGCGTGTGTTCTCGATAATGAGCGCTGTGTTATCAATCTGTTCTGGAGGGAGCGTTAAAGTGGTCGCACTAAAGGCAGGTGCCTTCTCTCCCCCAATAACCATGTTGATGATAAAGTGTCGGTTGTGCATCTGTAGGAGGTCTTGCGCTTCGAACTGCGGTTCAAATTGCTTCGCCAGAATTGGTGAGTCATCCGCAGAAACACGGAATGAAATCATGGTTCCGACGTTACCAAAGACGGCATCACGCACGGTGTCGGTCATCTGTGAAATGTACTGGTTTGCGACAGTCAGGTTAAGGGCATATTTACGTGCCTCGGATAGAATAGTGGCGAATGAATCGGTGGCGAAGTTTTGGAATTCGTCCACGTACAGATAGAATGGACGACGGTCTTCGATGTTCGGGATGTCGGAACGGCTCATGGCGGCAAGCTGGATCTTCGTCACCAGGAAGGCACCAAGGATGGCAGCATTGTCTTCACCGATAAGTCCCTTTGAGAGGTTCACGATGAGGATCTTACCCTCGTCCATGATCTCGCGAATGTTGAAGGTCGATTTTGGCTGACCGATGATGTTACGGATGATCGGGTTGGCCGTAAAGGCACCGACCTTGTTGAGGACTGGGGCGATTGCTTCTGATTGGAATTTATCATTCCAGCTCGCGAACTCAACGTTCCAGAACTGCAACACGACGGTGTCGGTCGAGTATTCGAGTGTCTCTTTACGGAACTTCTTATCCGTCAGCATGCGGGTAATGTCGAGCATGGTCGTTGACGGACGATCAAGCAGCGCAAGAATGGTGTATCGAAGGATATATTCCAGACGTGGCCCCCATGACTCGCCGAACATACGCTTGAGCACGCCGATGACTTCTGATGAGATGTTCGTCTTTTGGCTTGGGTTAGTGACCTCAAGTGGGTTAAATCCTAACGGGAAGGCGGTGTCGGCTGGGTTAAAGTAGACGACCTCGTGCATACGGCTGCCGGGAATGAAACGCATATTATCGACAGCGAAGTCACCGTGCGGGTCGATGATAGCGTACCCATGGCCGTGGAAGATGTCACTGAGGGCGAAGAGCTCAAGCGTACCTGACTTACCTGCACCGGTCTGTCCAATAATGTAGACGTGACGTGAGCGGTCTGAACGCAGCATACCGAACTGGTGGTTGATGCCGCGGAAGTTCGTCAGTCCAAAGGCGCTGATGTTCTCGTCGATCGCGGTGTTGCCGGTGATAATAGGAAGCTTTGCAGGTGGTTCTGCAGTCTTTGATGAGGCCCAGACAATGTTAGGGGTTTCCACGTTGGTGTGTGGCAAGTGGAAGACACTGGCGAGCTCTTCGATGTTCAAAATAAAGCCACCACGACCAAATGATCGCTGGCGGTATTTAATAAGATCTTCAGGCTTGAAGCTGGCGCTTGAAACCTTAAATCCATTTAAATTCGTACTATTGTATTGTTTGAATGTTCCGACAATTGCCTGCATGCGTTGTTTAGCGATCGTTGTGTCTTCGCCGAGGTATGCTAAACGAATTTTGACCTGGTAGCCAAGTTTTGCTGCTTTTGTTTCTGCTTCAGAGATACGTGTTTTGTTACGATCAGACAATTCTTTTGGTGCAGCGGCTTTTGCTGATTCTTCAGGCGGTTTCCAGAGTGCTTCGAAGAGGCCTGCGAAGAAGGCTGCTCCCCCACCGCTGCCGAGAAGACTCGTTTTACCAGCTTTGACACCCTTGATCCAACTTTCAGACTGTTTGTGCCAATCGTCAGCGATAGGACGAACCAGGATCTGAATCCAAGTTTCTTCACCAGTTGTCTCGAGTTTGGCGAGTGTTCCGGTGATACCGGCGAGTGGGTCGACTTCGAAGTTTTGGAAGGTTTTAATTGGGAGTGCTTCGTTTTCGGTCAGCACGATTTCGGACGTATAAATCACGCTGTGTTCCCTCTCGTGGGCAACGTAATCTTCGTCGGCATCGCGGATTTGAACGGTAGGATACTGAGAGTAGATTTGGCTTTCGACGAAACTACGGAGTGGCTTTGGTACCCAAGCGTAGAAACGGATTTGGCCGTTGACTGAGGCGACCTCAAAGCTGAGGTGCTCTTGGATACCGTTATTGAGTTTGAGTTCTGACTTGTCGCGAAGAATACCGTGAAGGCTGGCAAATAATTGCTCTGCAGCAAGTTCTTGCTTGTCGTTTGTCTTTGGAATTTCGAGTATCAAAAGGTCGCTCTCGACGTCGGGAGCGGCTTGTTCAACCTTGCGGTAATTGCGCCACGTTAAAAATCCGAGGACGATAACGATGGGTAGCCATACGTACCACTGGAGGAAAAAATTAAGAATGGTGCCGATAATACTCATACTGTCTATGTTATTCTCTCACCTCTGGTGTGATTAGGCAATAACCTTAGTTTTGGGGGTCAAGTGTGTAGGTCGCTTTAGCAACTCGCTTGAACTGCGGTTTGCTTTGGAGGTTCAACAGAATAGTTGTCTCTTTGACTTGGCGACTCTTGAGGACACGCTTGACGATTTCATCGCGGTGCAACGGTTCAGTTGAGTCACGAAGGACTTGGGCGATGATGTCAGAGACGGTCCCCTTGCTGTAGCCCCAGTTGTCGAGGGCGTAGATGCCACGACCAATAAGGACGAATCGCTTGTCTTTAATAAGTTCGTTGTGAATCGCCTGTGTCGTCACATCTTTTCGTTTGAAGCTAGAGTCTTTGATACTCTTTGCGATCTCTGAAAAGTGCAGTGGCTTTTTGTTTTCTGCGAGGATCACGTAGATCTTGTCACGGATGTTTTTTGGGTTAACCGTTGGCCATTTCGTGAGGCCCCAGCTGTCGCGAAGGTGTGCCAGTTGCTTGCTGATGCTTGCGAGTGCTGATACGTGGCTTGGGTGCTCGTAGCTAAGCTTGTCGTGGAGCTGGTCAAGGGTCATGGGTTCTTTGTTTTCCTTGATGGTTTTCACGATTTCATCGACTTGTGAGCGGATCTTTTTCTCGTCACCGTATTCAGCGATACCAACAGCGCTGTAGTAGTTGTCGTTTTCGTCAACAACGGTCAGGCCAGGCGCAAGTGTCGCGATAAAGGCAACGTGGGCACGCTCTTGTTGGTTAGTAGTGCGACCGTAAAGCTTGTCTGCGAGGTCCTGTGTTCGAGCGACACGACCCATTTCGCTAAGCGTGCGAATGAAGGTCTTTTCAAGAGTAGTGACGGCTTCGGTCTTGCCTTCTTCAGCGGCGATTTTAAGACGAATAAGGATAGCTTTTTCAAGCTGACGAACGCGTTCACGAGTGATGCCAAGCAGCTCACCGATTTGTTCAAGCGTTTCACGGCGGTCATAAAGGCCAAAACGACGAGTGATAATTTCTCGTTCTCGTTCTTGTTCAATCAGTGATAATACGTCAGTGACGCCTGATTTTAGGTCTATGCCCGGCTGTTTTTGGTCGCTTGCGTCGCTCATTGTCTAGTCTCTCTCCCCGCCACACCTCAGGAATTAAATGTTATTTCTCTATGCTTATCATTATACAAGATAGTTGGAATAATGTCAAACATTTATAACAATATGATTGATTTAACTTGATTATAGCATGAAATAGACACCAGCTGTAAATAGTGTTGTGATGCTTTAGTTATCCACAAGATGTGGTATTGCTTGTTTCTAACATCCCCCACTACGGAGCGTTAAATCATCTGTTACATGCCATTTGAGGTCGCTATAAGTGGCATAGGTAGCTTCAACACAATACCAAGGTTGTGGTTGCGGAGTTGGTAAGGATTCCATGATAACTCCCCCATTTCCAGAGGTTGCCCAACTATCCCAAAAAGTGGTAATGGGATAGGTGCCACCTTGCCTGGTTTGGCGGTCGACAAGCTCGTGATAGAAGTTTTTGACTACTGTTTCTTGCGATTTATTATAGCTATCGCTGGTTGAAAAATTGTCGGCATAACTGAGCAGTGTCGTGTCGCTCAGCGGCGTATTGTAGACCTTTGAATCCCAGCCGGTAATCTGCATATTACCGTGATTCCAGTTGCCACAGCCTGTAATATAATCTTTGGTTTGTCCACCCTGATTCTGCCCTTTCCCGAGGCCTTCGCTGACGAGATCTTGGCAAATTTGAGACATCAATACTCCGTTTTGGACAGGGGTAAGCGGGCCACTTGCACCATAGTAGTTGATCGTTCCTGAGTGTTGAAGTGACAAACTGACGTTCGGTGAGGCTTGGATTGTACTCGGGAGTGTTGTTGGGTAAACGCCTCCGTTTGCAAGGGCAGATCGCTGCATTTCTGTCGACACCTGATCGAGGTCAGATTTGATGGCCTTATCTGCAGCATTTTTTTGAACGTTATTGTAAGCAATGATAGAGATTGCCGCCAAAATACCAATCACGACGATGACGATAATCAGCTCGACGATAGTGAACCCTGATTTTCGTTGGCGTGAGCGGTATGTCTTCATTGTTCTAGCTTAGCATGAGCGGTATCTGTTTTGACCTCTGAAACTAAAAGAGTCCGCATCATCGACACGAAGGCTCTTTTAGTCCTTGGCGGATGATGCGGACGGATGTCCCTTCTTATGTCTAGGTTGTTTTATCGAGGTGTTCCCCTACTACTGCTACGCGCGTACTATTTTTGTAGTTCGACGCTAGTCGGTAGCGATGTGGAATGGGGGTATCGATAGGAATGGTATACCAGACTTCCCCTTCCGGGTCATGCTGATCTTTGATTAAAACAATTGGTCTGACGGTGGGTTTCACCTCCGTCTCCTCTCTAGATTGTTGGGTACGTGCAGGGATAAATGCCGTGCAATGTTCAAAAGAACTATTATAATTATAGCATAAATACGTTTAAAAAGCAATAACCGGACAGTGTCGCTGCCCGGTTATTGGTGAGTAGAATTGTTATTTTTTCGCGGCTGGTTTTCGTTTTGCCGTGACTTTTTTGGCTGCAGGTTTCTTTGCGGTGGTTTTTGTCGCTGCACCACGCTTTGCAAAGCGTCCCTTTGCGACAGGTGCATCAGCGAGCATTTGCTTGGCTTGATCGTGTGTGATCTCTTCTGGTTTTTGGTCCTTAGGGATCTTTGCATTCTTCTTGCCATCGGTAATGTAAGGGCCGTAGCGGCCGTTCAATACCTTGATACCATCACCGAAGTCATTGATGTTCTTCTCTGCCTCAGACTTGAGCTTAGCAGCGTATAGTTCTTTTGCTTGTTCGAGAGTAATATCGTGCGGATCAATTGGTTTGATGCTGACGAAAAGCTTGTCGACTTGGATATATGGACCGAAGCGACCGATGTTTGCTTTGATGTCTTTGCCGTCTTCGGTTTGTCCGACGAGTCGAGGAAGTTCGAAAGCTTTTAGTGCTTGTTCGAGAGTTACTGTTTCAATACGAGCACCTGCTGGCATAGGAGCGAACTGTAATTTCTCTTCCTTATTTTCAGGATCGCCAAGTTGCAACATAGGACCGAAGCGACCAAAACGCGCAGAAATTGGTTTGCCAGATTTTGGATCGATGCCAATTTGGGTTGCCTGAGCAACTTGTGAGCGGTCAATACCACCAGAGTTTTCGATCAGCTTGTGGAATGGTTCGTAGAACTTTTCAAGCATGACGTTACGTGCGAGCGCACCGGTTGCGATCTTGTCGAAGTCTTGTTCAACGTCGGCAGTAAAGCCGTAGTCGACGACCTGTTCAAAGTGGTCCGTCAGGAAGTCGCTAATCATTTGGCCAACACCAGTTGGGACGAGTTTGCCCTTGTCAGAGCCTGTCTTTTCTTTAATAACGACTCGTTCGACGTCTTGCGTGGCACCGCCAGTCAGTGTGATGACATCACGTTCTTCGCCTTCGCCATCACCCTTTACAACGTAATCACGGGCTTGGATAGTGGCAATAATTGTCGCGTAAGTTGAAGGACGACCAATGCCGAGTTCTTCGAGTTTCTTAACCAGTGATCCTTCTGTAAAGCGCGCTGGTGGGCGGGCAAAGGTTTGCTTTGCGAGGACGGATTGTAGATCAAGCGCGTCACCAGATTCCATCGCAGGGAGGATGTCTGGATCTTTTTTACCAGCACCGTAGACTTTTAAGAAACCAGGGAAGACAATGACTTCACCCTTTGCTTCAAAGACTTGTGAGCCGGTACTGACAGTGATGGTGACCGTTGTCTTTTCAAGTTTTGCAGGAGACATTTGGCTGGCAAGTGCGCGGTTACGAATCAGGTCGTAGAGCTTTTGGTCGTAGTCGTTACTACTTCCCTTCACGGCCGACATGTCGGTTGGACGAATTGCTTCATGGGCTTCCTGGGCGCTGGCGTTCTTGGTTTTGAACTGTCGAACCGTTGAGTATTCAGGACCGTACTGACTCGTGATGTAATCTTTGGCTGCAGCAATTGCTTGGCCGCTCAGGTTGACTGAGTCAGTTCGCATGTAGGTGATCTTACCTTCTTGGTAGAGTTTTTGAGCAGATGACATAGTCGCACGGGCACCAAAGCCAAGTTTTGAGTTGGCCTCTTGTTGTAATGTACTGGTTGTAAATGGTGCACCAGGATTGCGTGTTCCAGGAGTTTTGGTGACGTTGCTGACGGTGAACGTCGCACCTTTCAGTGATTCAAGGAATGCTTGCGCAGCTGCTTCGGTATCGAAACGATCGGGTAGTTCTGCTTTGACGAGCTCGCCGTCATGCATAAATTCAGCAGTGACCTTGAACGTGAATGAGCCTTCAAACTTTTGGATTTCACGTTCGCGTTCAACAAGAAGGCGGACAGCTGGTGATTGGACACGACCGGCAGATTTACCACCAGGTACTTTTTGCCAAACGACTGGTGAAAGCTCGAATCCTACGAGACGGTCAAGGATCTGACGTGCTTGTTGTGCAGCAACCAGTTGCATATCTACATTGCGAGGTTCTTTAATAGCTGCCTCGATGGCAGGCTTTGTGATTTCGTGAAAGACAATGCGCTTGGTGGTGAGTGGATCAAGACCGAGGACTTCGCAAAGGTGCCATGCAATGGCTTCCCCTTCGCGGTCTTCATCGGTTGCAAGCCAGACTTGTTCAGCTTCTTTGGTGGCTTTCTTAAGTTCGGTGATAGTTTTCTTTTTATCTGGGTCGATTTCGTAAGTTGTAAGGAAATCATTCTTTACATCAATAGGAGGAGTGCCGGTTTTCGTCTTCTTGGCGATCGAGCGAATGTGGCCGATACTTGAGAGTACTTTAAAGTCACTACCGAGGTATTTCTCGATAGTTTTGGCTTTTGCTGGGGACTCTACAATTACTAAGTTTTTTGCCATTTTTATCCTTCATTCTGCTCGTGTTTGCTTAACCAGCTAAACACAAGGCTCGACTTTACACAACTTAGTCTGCTTTGTAAATGGCTGTAGAAAATACTATAGACGGAAATTATTACATATATATGAAATGGAAAAGGCCGCCCTTACTTTCTTTGCAGAAAGGTTGGGCGGCCAAGACCAATGGTTTAACTAAAGAGTCGGTTGACGATGTTCGTCATACCGATGAGTAGATCGCGTTCGACGACATCCTTGCCGCCCGTGGGTAGCATGTGCTCGATGACACCGTCGATGTCCACGATTTTGCACAAGTAGCTACGGTACTCATCGCACACGGCGAATTCCACTCTGTGCATGATCACGGATTCGAAGATGATAATGCAGCGACAATTGTCGCCGCTGATTGAGCCGATGGTCTCGTAGTACACCTGTGTGGTGCTGAGACGTTCATCGGAATCCAAATCATCGGTAATACCGACCGAGATGGGGTGATGCAGCGATTCGAGTTTCACCTTGCCGCCTTCAACACGTTCCTTGAGGGTCGTCAAAGCTTGTCGTGCAGAAGAGAGCTGTCGCGCACTGATGGTTGATGCCATTTGTTACTCCTAGTTTGTGTCCAAAGGTCTCGCGGAACTCGCGAGACCCATCTTTCGAGATGAGCCCCCAGTAAGCTCTACGCTGATTGTATATTATAGCACTTATGGTATATAAAGTCAATATTCTTCTCTGTTATATCACTGTCCACTGATTCCCGCCCAAACTTCTAATAAGTCCCTGGATTTCCAGCATGGTGAGTGTCTGAGAAAAAACATGAGGTGCTAGTTGTGATGCCTGCTGGAGTGCATCACCATCACGAATTCCCGATTGCAGTAACTTAATCAGTAAGATTTCTTGCGGATTCGAACCAAGGTTTAATGTCATCTGCGTCTCGAGTTGCTGGGGGGCAATGACCTGCAAAATATCATCAATATTAGTAACGGGGTGCGCGCCTTGCTGGATTAATCTATTGGGACCAACCGACAGTGGGCTTGTAATATTACCAGGGACGGCGAAGACTTCTTTGTTTTGTTCGAGGGCATGTGCGACGGTAGCGAGTGTCCCGCTGCGAGATGCGGCTTCTGTAACGACCACAGCATCTGCGAGGCCACTGACAATGCGATTTCTGGCGAGAAATTGGAAATCACGCGCTGGTGTTCCTGGTGGATACTCGCTAATTAATGCTCCTCCGTTATCGATAATATCTTGGGCAAGTTTGCGATGCGATGCGGGGTAGATCGAATCGAGCCCATTTGCGAGTATGGCAATGGTGGTTCCGCCGGCCTCAATTGCCGCCTTATGAGCAATGGCATCAATGCCTAAAGCGAGACCGCTTACAATAATAATTCCCTTTTGGGCCAATTTATAAGCTAAATTAAAGGTTACTTCTTTACCATAAGCTGTGGGTTTCCTTGTCCCTACGATTGCCACCACTGGAACCCGTTCTGATGGAAGTATTCCAACGAAATACAACCTTTTTGGCTTAAGCGCAATAGTGTCGATGATCTGTAAGAAAACAGCCTCATCTGGTGATATGCTATTGATTTTCATAGATTTTGTTTTAGTAAGTATTGACTTATTGTCAAATACGTGCTAAGATTCATAGCGATTGGTTAGTCCTGCGAGGTTAACCAAGCACCTTATACCCCCTATTCTAACTTATGTTAGGTTACACATATGGTGTTCTCGTAGTAACTACCCTCCACTGCGAGAGCCTTGCCTCGGCATGCCAGCCTTATGTGTATACTAATCCCTTTAACGCCTTATCCTTACAGATGAGGAATCCCAATTATTGGAATCTCAAGTATAGTGACTATACAGTAGTGGCCCTCCTTGTGAGAGTCAGGCGCGCACCATACATAGATTATCGGTTCGCGACGCTTCACTGAGATTTCAGGGTGGGTTAAAGGGTAAAATACGCTCACAGTGATGCCCACCCTTACTGTGAGCGTTTTTTATTGGAAACTTATTAACTTATACGCAAAAACTCCCTCAATTGAGGGAGTTTTATATTCAAAAAAAGTGTGCCAGGGCGGCGCGGGGAAAAGCATCCCGCACCGCCCTGAGGCAGGCATCACTCATTCACTAGGGTTCAGATCGAGCTTGAAAAGCTCGAGTAGCGAACGCCTGATGTCGACTAATGCCACGAGGTCAAACTCCAGTAATTCGTCGATCCATATGACTTCGAAGGGACCATGCTTTTTGCGCTGCAGAACAAGTCCGTAACGCGTGATACGAATACCTTTGACGAGGTCGATGTATGGTGTTCGACGATACGTGCGTTTATAGACTTTTACCTTGATGTGCTCGGTACTTCTTGCCAGTTGTGTGACATGTGGCCGAAGATTTTCCGCGAACTCAAGTATTTCTTCTGCTTGCTTTACCTCATGCGATTCAGCGATGACAGACATGGTAATCCTTCCGATCGGGTATGATACCTGCTGTTACAGTATACCCTGTCCCCTCTTGTAGGAAAAATCTAAACAGAGGCGCTGGAAGGTTCAAGCGTGCCGGCGACGAATTTTTCAATCAATGTGATGACGTGAGGAATGATGTCTTTTTCGAGTTTTTCGAACTCTTCTTTTGGAAATGTCCCAAGGACAAAATTAACATCATCCATTTTGTCCCGCAGGTCGGTCCAAATACCAATACGGATACGGGCATAGTCTGGTCCAAGGTGCTGATTGAGGCTTTTAATACCATTATTACCTGCATCGCTGCCATTTTCACGTACACGAATCGTGCCAAGAGGCAACGCAAGGTCGTCATGCACCACGAGGAAGTCCTGTGCGGGGTTTAGCTTGTAATAATCCATGAGTGTCCGCGCAACGAGTCCGGTGTCGTTGTAGTAGCTAAGGGGCTTTACGAGGAGGACTTTTTCGCCATCAATGGTGACGTCAGTAATGCGGCCTTTGTACTTATCAATATCGCGCCACGTGGCACCATATTTTTCATCGAGCGCGTCCAGCACCAAGAACCCCGTATTGTGCCGGGTTCGAGTATATTTTGCGTCGGGGTTGCCTTGGGTAAAGATTATCTTCATGTCTTTATTCTACTACATTGATTTTATTGAGATTAGTGGTATAATTACCTTTGTCTTTTCATGCTATATTCGCATCTATCGAGAGGGGTTTCTATGAAAGACATGGCGTCAATTAATTGGCGCAACATAGGAAGATGGCTAGTCACGATTGTGCCGCTAGGAATATTTCTGACGGCTTACGTCTTGCTGTTGATCTTCGTCACGATGCATAGCATCTGGGGCAATCTTCTACTGGGGGCGTTGTTTACGCTTGGTGGGCCGATTCTCTGGCTATATGTCATCAGCAGATTTGGTCCTGTTCACAAGATAGTGCCATCATCAGGCTGGGGTGACAAACCCTTCTGGGGGTTCGTCATAATCCTTGCAACCGCTGCTTGGCATTTCGTCGCAAGTGCATTAGCATGGCCAGAAGTCCGTGTGCTGATGGCCTACGCGCCGTTGCTAGTAGTGCTATTCGTCCTGTGGTGCATGGGGTTTCGTCGCAAGCCTGTCGAAGAGGAAGTTTCTCTCGACATCAAGCAGCACGCTTCCCGAGAGCCATAAAGCTCACCGTCTCACAAGAACGCATCTTGTAATCGTGAGAAAGCCTCACGTCCCTGTCGTTCATTCGACAGGGTTATTTTTTTGGATTTTTTCGGGCTTGAGCTTGTGCTTCGGCTTCTTTAATCTTTTCGATTTTTTGCTTTTTCGCAAGGTCACGCAATGTAATACGTTCTTTTTCAGCAAGAATCTTTGCTTCGTTCTCTGCCTTTGCTTTGTTGACCGGTTCTTCACCAGCGGCGATACGAGCTTTGTTTTCTTTAACTTGGTGTTCGTCGATGAAGCTAAATTTAATAGGAGTTCCGATGAAATCAAAGGCATCACGCCAGTTACGTTCAAGGTATCGTTTGTATGACCAGTGAAGGAATTTGAGGTTGCTTCCGTGAATCACGAACCATTGAGGAGAAACATCTGTTTGCACAACGTAACGAAGCCGTGGGAATGTATTCTTGAGACCTGCAGGCGGGTGCTTTTGAACCGCACGTTGCAAGACGTCGTTGAGTTGGCGAGTCTTTAGTTCAACCATACGTCGTTCATGAATCTCAAGTGCAAGGTCGAATAGTTTTGTGACGTTTTGTCCAGTCACGCTACTTGTAAAGATAAGCGGTGCCCATGGTACGAACTCGAAGTTACGGGCAATTTTTGGTGCGAGGTCGTCACGCGTGAAGGCATCTTTGTCTTCAACGCTGTCCCATTTGCTGACAACGATCACGAGGCCCTTGCCTGCTTCGTCGATAATACCAGCGAGACGTTGGTCAAGTGCGGTGTTGAGTTCGTTCACGTCCATAAGGAGGAAACAGACATCAGATTCTTCAATTGCCTGAAGCGTTCGAAGGACTGAGAATTTCTCGATGCCCACTTCTTGCTTACCGGGTTTTCGCATACCGGCCGTATCGAGGATTTCGATGTTTTGGGTTTTGTATTTTACAGCAATGCGGTTAATGTCACGAGTGGTCCCGGCGATGTTTGCAACGATAGCTTGTTGCTTGCCTGCGAGGGTGTTAAAGAGGAAGCTCTTTCCAACATTTGGACGACCAATCAACGAAACGCGAAGAACGTCGCGAGTTGGCTCGTCTTGTTCGATAGGAATAATTTCGGTGATTTTTTGAAGTGTGTCTTCGATACCAATGTTGTGCTCAGCACTGGTGCGGATAATGTCTTTAATGCCAAGACGACGGAATTCGTCTGTTGCGATGCTGCCGGCAAGGTCAACTTTGTTGATGAGGAGGAGGACTGGTTTTTTGCTTTTTAGGGCTTTCTTTGCAACGATGCGGTCTTCGTCACTGACGTAGCGTGTGCCATCGACGACGACCATAATGACGTCGGCTGCAGCGGCAGCTTCTTCGATTTGCTCTTGGATCGATGCTTCGAATTCATCGGCAGCATCTTTGAGTCCAGCGGTGTCAACGAGCCAGAATGTGTGATCTTCGTAGCTGACTTTACCAAGGACGTTGTCACGAGTGGTACCGGCTTCTTTCGCAACAATTGCCTGACGAGACCGCACGAAACGGTTAAAGAGCGAACTCTTGCCGACGTTCGCTTGTCCAATGATTGCAACTGTAGGAAGTTTAGTAGCCATATCAGATGATAATTATAACAGAGGTAGCTTATTTTTGCGAGCATAAGCAGCATCGGTTTTCAAAAGGGTTGCAAAACAGATTGACGGGTGTACTATAAAAGTCTATGCAACACTCAGAACGAATCCCCTTTACGGTGCCGGAAGATTTGCGGATTGCAAATAAGACAGCACGAGTCGATCCTAACAAGGATTTCCCCTCTGATGCCGTCGCCAATGTCTTTACGGACGATGGTCACCTCCTGTCGTTTCGAATGTTTAAAAAAGGTCCAGAACAGCCGGATTATCTGATCTCTCTTGTCGATTCCAAGCCACCGATTACCACCTACCCTCCTGGTGAAAAAGAAGTCTATGTGAAAGAAGATTTGATTGCAGTTGGGAAAGAATTCACCCTTGATTCAATGTTCCCTATCGTGATCGGTCGGACAACGTTCCGTGCGATGAAGATTTTTTCAAACGTTGATACGCTGATTGTCCCGCTTGATGATCACCCTTCAAATACCGCTAAGGACGTCGAAGAAGCGATTTAGCTAGAGTTTTTCAACAATAGAAAACTCGCCAGGCTTTATATCACCGAGTGAATAATGTCCAAAGTCTGTTCGATGGAGTCGAACAACATTGTAGCCAATAGAGAAAAAGGTCCGACGAATCTGACGATTTCGTCCTTCGTGCATCGTGACAATCCAATTTTCTCGACTGTCATCGGCGCGTTCAAGGCTAAGCTGGCTTGGTCCATCTTCGAGTTGAATGCCGTGATCGGCGATCATTTGTTGATGCAGTGGCGCCAGTGGAATATCGAGAGAGATCTCGTATTTCTTTGTCTTATAAAATTTAGGGTGCGTCATCTGGTACGCAAAGTCACCATCGTTGGTGAGGAGCATCAGGCCGCTACTGTCTTTATCAAGGCGTCCAACTGGCTTTAACGAGTGATATTTCTCTGGCAGAAGGCTGTAGATGGTGGGAGTATCCCCTTGCTGTTTACGGGATGAAACATAGCCAATTGGTTTGTTCAGCGCAATGTATTCGAAATCAACCGCAGCGCCAAGAGGCTGGTTGCGGATCGTGATTTCGTCGCCTTCTTCGAAGCGTGCACCAAGGGTCACTTTTGCGCCATTTACTTTGACATGGCCATAATCAATAAGTTCGTCGGCTTCACGACGGGAGATGCCCATTTGGAGGGCAAGATGTTTATTAAGACGTTCTCTCATTGGCTCAGTATACCATTACTAGAGGTGAAGCGGGTTAAATGCCCGGTTGAGGAGGAAGTGGTGGCTGAGGCGGTGTTGCATACTGCGTTGGTGCGGCTGGAGGGACAGCAGGCGCTGCGGGTTGCTCAAGGCTTTGAAGATGTGCGTTCAATTCTTGGTTCATCTGTGCAGCGATATCTGCGACACCTGGAGTGCCATTAAGTCCGGCTGCTGAAGGAAGCGGATTGATGATACGGTCACCGAGCCCTGCTGGAGGATCTGACGAGAAAGGCGCAGTTGGCTCTGGTAGTGTGACTGATGGCGGGAATGTGACTGGCGTAGGGGCTGGTGCAACAGGCGCGGGGGCTACAGGGGCTGGCGCTGGCTCAAAGACGGGCGCTGTAACGGGAGCGGGCGCAGCGGCATACGGTTGTGGAGCTGGGGCAACTGGAGTTGGCTCAACTGGGAACGCTGGGGTTGCAGGCGCAACAGGCGCAGGAGCTGGTTGCTCGTACGCAGGCGCGGCAACAGGTGCGGGCGCAACTGGAGCAGGAGTAGGTTCAAATACCGGCGCTACTGTTGGTGCAGGCGCTACAGCTGGTGTCGCTGGCTCGTATGCGGGCGCAGGAGCTGCTATGGGTTGTGGAGCTGTTTCGTAGACAGGAGTTGGGGTGATTTGCTCAAGTGTTGGCGCGGCAACAGGCGCAGGTGCGACAGGAGTCGGTTCAGGGGCCGGAGCAGCGGCTGGTGCTGCAGCAGGAGCTGGAGTGGTTCCAGGAAGGCCATCGGCAAGCACGTCATGAACGGTTCGAACAACGTCTTCGATGCCAACCTGAGATTTGACGAGGTAACGATCGGCACCAAGAGCTTCACCGCGAGCGCGTTGGTCTTCACTAGAAAGCGCCGTCATCATAATGACTTTGATGTTCTTTGTTTCGGTTGTACTGCGAAGGATATCAAGCATGTCAAAGCCGCTAATCTTTGGCATCATGACATCGCTGACGATAAGGTCAGGACGTTCTTTAATTGCGACAGCGAGCGCTTCTTCGCCGTCCCCTGCTGAAATAATTGTGTAGCCTTCGGCCATCAGACGAACTCCATAAATTTCGCGGAGGCTTTTGTCGTCTTCTACTAGTAAAATTTTTGCCATAATTACCTTTATTCTATCTGATGATCTTTACAATTACTATAGTGCTTATGATTACTGTTGTCCAGCTGGCGGTGTCGGCGTTGGTGACTGAGGTGGAGCAGTCGGATCGGTCGAGCGTGTTCCTGCTTGCATCTCACGTGCCATTGCTTGTAATTTACGGACATGTTCTTGGATTTGCTCACGTGATAAGCTTTCGCCACGAGGCACGGTCGTCGCCGCTTTTACGCCAGTTGTCGGTGAAATAATTGGTGCAGGAGCAGCAGTTTGCTGAGGAGCAATAGGTCGAGGAGTTACGACAGGAGGCATAGCCGGCGCGGCAGGAGCAGTTGGCGCTTGGGCTGCCGCCTGTGCTGCTGCGGCTGCTTGTGCAAACTGTTGCCGTCGCAATTGCTCTGCTTCCTGGCTATCGATGCGAGGAAGTTCAAGGAAGAAGGTACTCCCCTGCCCGTGGACGCTTTCAAGATACAAACGTCCTTGCATTGATTCCGCAAGCCGGCGTGAAAGATACAATCCAAGGCCGGTACCTCCAATTTCTTGACGGTCCAAATTATCGACGCGGTAGAACTTTTGGAAAAGGTGCGGAACATCTTCGGCAGGAATACCAAGGCCACTGTCTTTAACACTGACAATAACTTTGCTATCAGTGCCTTGGATATCAACGACGACAGTGCCCTTTAGCGTGTATTTAATTGCATTTTCGATGAGGTTATCGAGGATTTCACGGATATGGTCATTATCTTGGTTCACGTAATACACGGGTGTGATTGTTTTTTGATTACTATTGTCGGTTGGTTTAAAGACAAGACTCAAGCCCTTATCAGTTGCCTTTTGAGCAAGTCCTTGAACAATCGTCGCAGTATACGGCGCCATATCGACGACTTTGGGTGTGCTGGTCATGCGACCGTCTTCAGATTTTGAGACGTCGAGAAGGTCCTGGAAAAGGCGTCCAAGGTGTTGCGCCGCCTCATGTGCCTTCATAATAAAGTCTCGTGCTTTGGCGTCGATCTGTGCAGTATTAGGGTTTAAGGCAAGCCCGAGGTAGCCTTCGATGGACGCAACCGGTGTACGCATTTCGTGGCTGGCGGTACTAATGAATTCAGCTTGTTCTTGCTCTTCGGCTTTTTCTTTTGTCATGTCACGAAACACAGTAATGACTCCAGAGCCAGGAGTACCAATTGGTGAGACAACAAGGGATGAAGTGATTTTCTTGCCAGACTTAGACTTAATAATCAGCGTATTAGAGCGAATCAGTTGGTTTGTATTGAGGACCTGCATAATTGGGTCGACACTGGGATCGAGGTCTTTATTATTGAGGTCGGTCAACTGCAAAATCGATTTGTAGTTAAGCGCCAACGCGTCTTGTTTGCCCCAGCCGAGAATTTCTTGTGCCGCAGGGTTGATGAGTTGAATTGTTCCTTGTGCATCGATCGCAATCACGCCGTCACCGATAGCGTTAATGACGATTTCAGAGCGGTTGGCGACTTCAGAAAGTTCGTTCGCTAAGGTTTTGACGTTCTTCTCGGTCTCTGAGGGTTGGCCTCTACTGCGCCAGATGAGCATGCCGATAATCGTCGGCAGGACCGAGCTAAAAGCGACGATAGCGACGACATTTGCGCTGAACTTCCCCTCTAAATATTGCCCCGCGACAAAAATACCCGTTGCAATAAAGATAGGCAGCCAACCATACAGAGCAAATAACGCACTAAAGAACGCAACAAGGAGCCACAACATAATGAACGGTGAGCCTGTTCCCCCGGTTTGAACGACGAGCAGCCCAACGGTTGCCGTGAATAAAAGGTAGACGATAAGCGACTGCGCGAAGGACTCTTTTTTAGGCTTCACGATATAAAAGATGATACTGATCAGTGCAGTCAGGCCTGCAAGCGCGGCAACGATGACGTTGATGCCAAATAGTCCATTAGGTGCAATATTCGTGACAATTGGGACGATGTAGAGCGCCAAAATAGCGAGTGAAAGCAAAAAAGCCACCTCGTAGATGCGGCGATGCCAAAATCGTGACAATGTAAGCGGTGTGATACGTGCCCCCTAATTTAATCTGGTCAAACAGCTTGTGTTTAGTATGAATCACGACGGGGGTTAAGGCAAGTGTTCGATTAGTTGACGACGACAGAGTACGTCACGGCGTCGCTGTATGCACCGTTAGGAAGCGTTGGATTTGCGCAGACACCGAAGTATACAAATGTGCTGGTGTAAGGATCTGCGGCAACGGTTGTGGTTGCAATAATATCCGGCGCGGCTGATGACGCTGGGATGGTGGCAAAATTAAGGGTTGGGATAGCACCATTTGACACTATCGAAGTTGGTCCAGCACCAAAGCCGTTGATGCCATCAACGCGGTACCCCCATTTATTGGCTGTCAGTGCAGTTGGTGACGCGGCTGTGCCACTTGTTGCGCTAATCGTGCCAGTAGTGCCGTTTTTGAGTGACGTATCGGTATCGCTATCTGTCATGGTGAGGGTATAGCCCGTACTTGATTGGGTGGTTACTTGGATTTCACCTTTCCCTACTGAACAGGTCGTGGTGCCAGCGGCTGGGGTCACGTTTGCCGCAACGGAAGCATCTGCGCCAAGCGTAATCCCGCATGAATTATAGGTACAGGTACCGTAACTCCCAGAACTGTAGGCGCTCTGGGCATCTGCAAATTGTGGCGCGACAAGGATACCGCCAATTGTTAACGCAAACACGAGAACAGATAAGACTACTTTTTTTAGCTGGTTGTTCATGTCTCGCGCCGTTTCCTTCCATTTTTTTGTATGCCCTGTAGAACAAGACTGACTATTACTATAATCATAACAATAAGCACGATAATCACCCAGGGTTTCATAACGAGCACCCACTGCGCAGGCAGTGTGGTGGTGCCATTTGGTAGTGTGACATCACGTTCGATACGGTAGATACCTAGTGGTGCGGTCGGTGACCAATCGGTACTGAGTTGTCGCTCCGTTTGAGGCAATACGTAGGCATTGGCGGTATGTGAAAATATTGTTTTGTTAAAGAGATTATTCACATTGGTTGTGACATTCGTTTGAAAGTGCACCCCGCCTTCGTTGCTGACAATCGTTTTAAGGGCGACGGGCGTGTGAGTAATGACTGACGGTATTTTTGGTGCACTCGCGGTCCCTTGCTTTTTTACTGCACCATTCACGGTGATGTAAAGAATGTCCCCTACTCGGCTGTGGGTTGTGACACCGGTGGTTGTTGAGACTGAGTCCATTTGTGCGAAGATAACCGCGTAGTAGCCACCAGGCGCAGTGCCTTTTGGAACATCCACGGTGTATTCAACGGTAGACAGTTTTTGTGCCGCGAGTGTATTTTTTGTCGCCGTCGTAAAATGAATCCACTCTGAAGGATTGACGGTTCCTGGGAGTTGTTTAAATGAGGGGTCGTAACTAAGGCCCGCTACTTGATATGGCGTCGTTAACATCGTGACATTAAAAGGATTTTTTCCTAGGTTAATGACGTCGACACTCCCCTTGACGCTTGCGCCAGGATCGACACTCAGCGCTGTGGACGACGGGGTGACATTGATAAGCTGGAGCGAATCTGCGGCATGTGCCGATGGACCGGTGAGTAGGATGCTCGCGATACCGATAATCGCGAGGAAAAGGAGTCGTTTTACCATGCGCTGCTTCGCCAGTGAGTCAGGATCTCATCGAGCGCAACGCTATGTCGGAAAGTAATCGTGTCGATTTTTTCGAGTGGCACCCATTCTGCTTTACCTGTCGTGTAGGTCTTTTCGCTTTCCGTAATGTCTTGGTTAGAGATTTCACCGGAAATGTTTGTGACATCGTAAAAGAACATGAATGCTTGGACCGGCTTGCTGTCGGCATCCCGTTGGAAAAGACGGTCGGTGTTATAAAAGATTTTGCCAGCAGTGACGTCGAGACCAGTTTCTTCTTTTAGTTCTCGTTCAAGTGCTTGTTCGAAGTGCTCGCCGATCTCAACTCCCCCACCTGGCAAGCTATAGCCGTCCCATTGTTTGGTAAGTAAAAGTTTATCATCGCGCACAATGAATGCATAGACACGGATGGTTTGGGTGATGTCTTCGCTGTTGGCTTGATATTCGTTGCCGAAGACGTCGTGGGTGGTGAGTGTTGGTAAGATCTTACTCACAAGCAACTCCGTCATTATCTCGGTCTAAACGGGTACTGTAGCCAGGTTGGCCTCTGTATATTGGAGTAACGCCAGCTGATCGAGCAGCACTACAGTTGGCATAGTAGGCGCTAGAAGATGACGGCTTAGGTTGAGCTGCTGCAGCAGCTGCATTTGCCGCTGCTTGTCTCGCAGCTTCTTCATTAGCCGCCTGTTGTTTTGCTGCCGCTGCGGCCGCTTCGGCTTTTTGTTGAGCCGCTACCCTGGCTGCGTCTTTGTCGTCAAAACTAGAACTTAATGATAGTTTATTTTTCGTTTCATATAATTTTGTATTAATCGAAATTTTTGTCTTGATATATGCGACCGTTCCGCCCATAGAAACGGGTTTTAGATCAACATTATTGACGGTAACTGTTTTATCGCTATGGTTAATATCTTTTGTGTAGATTATAGTGTTTTGATTATTATAAAATTCAATCTTTGCGTCATATGCTCTACTGTTCATCGAAAAAACATAAGAATATAAATTTTGATCTTTTATAATCTGTGTATTATTTGTGACGACATTATTTGCGATGCCTGGATAGTCTTTAATGGTATTGCTCAATTTTAGTACTTTGTGAGAGTCGTAGTACTTCGAACCTATAGAAATTGCATAAGTGATATATTTCACTTTATCTGGCGAATATTTTGATGTTATGGACCAATCAGTTTTCGAGTGGTTAATATTCGTTGAATCGATTTGGTTCTTGTTTTTATCCAGTAGTGACAACTTTACGTCGTAGATGTTAGAATTTGAGACAATTTTATACGTATATTGATTGTTATTTCCAATTTCAATCTCCGAATTGTGCATCTCAACATTTTTAGCAATTTTAGTGTTTTGCTTATCAATTTGAGCCGTTTCTTTGGCGATATTTTTTGATTGCTGCTCTATGAGTTTAGTTTTATTCGCATCAACTTGTTGCTGCTGTTTCATCGTTGCTGCATTTGCATCGGCTAATTTTTGCTCAGCGCTTTTAGGAGGGACAGTAAATCCCATAATGACAAATAGTACGAGCGCGACTCCACTCGTGATCGCAAAGATTTTTCCTCTATGTGGTTTTTTGACTTTAAAAAGTTTTTTAAGCAGTTGCGGCTTAATAAGTAGCACGATTGTTATTACAGGAAGGACTGCAAGGAAAAGAAATGCTGTAATACCAAATATGATTGCCATTTCGTTCAGTATATATGAGGAGATACTGAAAGTTAAATAGCTATTAAAATAAGAATTATTGCTCTATTCGACACGCTTCAACAATCGCCTGGCCTACCGCAATAGAAACCATGGTCTGACAGGTGTACAGCATGACACCGCGGTGTGTCCGAGCGCGGAAGCGTTTTGTGAAATAAAGGTCTGTATCGGATTTAATGATCTCGTGTGCATACTGTTCGACGGTGTGATACGTGGCATCGACGAATGGATACTTGCGGTGGATGATATTCACGATTTCATTCAAGCTAATGAATGAAGTATCGCCAACCTTCAGTCCCATACCTGTATGGACGGCATTCGGAAGATCAGCAAGACAAGCTTGGATTTGATCTTCGTCGTAGGCTTCAATCGCTTCTTGGTAACGGCGCACCTGTCGGACATCGATGGATTTTTGTTGCTTAAGGTAGTCGAGTGCGAAACTGTCGACGTTTAAGCGCGTAAATAATCGTCCAGCGGAGGCGAAGGTGCGAACTTTTCCGTCTTGTTTAATCGTCGCTTGACCGCGAGTGAGGCGCGGTAGTGTTTCAAGCAGTTCTGCATACAATGTGTAGTTATTAATAATGTTTTCAATTGCACCAAATTCCGCAAAAATAGCGTCAATCGAGGTTTGCATTGGTTTTTCAAATGCCGGATCAATTGCACCAATTGCTGCACCGTTTTTGATTTTCTCGAGTGTAAAGATATCGGCCATTGAAACCTGAGGTGCTGTATTTGAGGCGATAGTATCGACGATATCAATCGCAAGAGCTGGACGATTGTCTGCTTTGTTACGAAGAATTCGTCCTGTTCGTTGGCGAGCTGAAACAAGCGACCTGGTAGGACGTGCATTGATAATGACGTTGGCGCGTTGGCTATCCCAGCCTTCAGTCAAGACGTCAATATACGTCAAAGCGTCGATACTCCCCTCTTCAAGTTCTGCATAAATCTTTTGGCGTGCTGCGGCGGAAATCGAGCTGGTGATCGCGCTAACTCGAATTGGTCGTGGAATACCGTTCGCATCGTCGACGTACTCATCGGCTAGAAGATCTGCGATAAGGTGCGGATGCGCTAGGTTGTCGCCAGGAATACAGGCAATGATTGGCGTATTGCCTGCTTGAATTAGTTGGGTGGCAATTGAAACAACCATGCTGTTGCGCGCAGGGTTATGGATCAGTTGTTTCAAGCTTTTATTCTCGTACTCACCAAGTGAGCCGATTAAGAACTCCTGCGCAATTGTTTCGGGCGCAGGAACAGCAACGGGAATGACAGACGACAGCATATTGAGTTCGATGGCTTCCTTGAGGTCCAAACGATGAATCATTACTGGCAAAAGACTTTCGAGGCTTCGAGAAGCGTGATATTCCGGTGTCGCGGTAAAGCCGATAATGACGGTATCAGGATTGCTTTCACTAATGATGCGTCGACTGCTTGCTCCGAGGGCTTTGTGACCTTCGTCGAGGAAAATGATGTCGAAATGTTGGTCGACAAGGTTGACGAGTTTTGTGTGACGGACGCCTGCTTCGTCGATAGTAGTGATTGGTGATGCAGCAAGCTTTGCTAGTGAAGCGTAGGTTGTAATGGTGACTTGGGCCTCGAGTCCGCGAAGACCCGCGGGTGTATCACTGTAGAACGTCCCAACACTCATTTCAGGTGCAAACCCAGCAAAGCCTTTATCGTCCAGACTGCCACCGAGTGTTTGTCGCACGAGGTCTTTTGTTGGCGTGACGACAAGAATTTTTGGGAGCGTTTCAGTTTGGTAGCTAAATGCTTCGGCTAGTGTCACGAAAAGGACTGTTTTGCCGGTTCCGGTCGGTGCTTCAATATAGCCCCGGGTATTGCCACTGCGCAAGAACTCAGCAGTATCTTTAATAATTGATTTTTGGTGTTCATATAAGATGTCCGCTTTGTTACCGTCAGCGATGTAATGCTCGAGATTATGGAGGTAGCGCAGCGCAAGCGCCGGTGATGAACCGGTGGACGAATCTGAAGAATATATAGGTGTACTCATCAAGCACCCATTATCTCATTTTTCCCGTGATCTGTCTCCTACGGAATTAAAAGCGGTATAATAGAAGAGTGAGTGTAAACAAAGGAGGTCCATTATGAATCGCGTATACAACCACATTGTTAATTTAAGTAAACGAACAAAATTATTATTTGTAGGACTGAGCGCACTTGCGTTAGTCGCTGGAAGCGTCGGTATTGCACAGCCTGCGAACGCTGCCGGTTGTACGTCGGTGACGTTACGCTACGGAGCTGGCGGCCGCTGTGTTAGCGACGAGCAAACGATGCTTAACACCCTTAGTAGCTACTACGGTAACCTGCACTACGCAGTGAGCCCAGTTGGCTCACAAATTGGTGTTGACGGTAGCTATGGCCCACAGACAACCTCACGGGTCCGTGTATTCCAGCAGATCTCTGGTCTTGCTGTTGATGGTATCACTGGACCACAAACATGGAGCGCGCTTTGCCGCGACATAAGTTACGGGGTTAACTCGTCTGCATGGGCACCTGGTGTTGCTGCAGCACGTGATGCGGGTTGTTTCTAATAACTCACCTAGCCTAAATAATAAAAGCCTCCGTTATGGAGGCTTTTATTATTGAGCAACTTTTTCGTAGTATGCTTCTTGTGCTGGTGAGTCGATGACAGTTTTTGTGCTGTATTCTGGAACGTCCGAATATCGCGGTGCATTCCATTGAGCGACACCATCATGATGAGAGCAGGTACCTTTTCCGGTCGCACACGTAGGAGAATAGGTGCCGTCGTTACATAATGTACAGTAGCTGGTGATTTCTTGTTTGTAAGTGGTGACTGATTCAGTGTGTGATTTTTCTGCAACCGCAGGATGATAGACGTATGTCGTGTAGGCAATCGAGTCGACAGTGCAATTTGCGGTGACAACCGTTCCGTCACAAGTTGGCGGAGCCTTTTTGGCACTTTCTTTTATTGCAGAGCTTGCTGGAGCTGCCTGAATAGTATTTTGGTCTGTAGTCTGTGGACTATTGTGTGTAGTGCTGCCTAAAGCACCGAAGAGAAGGACTCCTGCTGCGATAATACCGATGAGAACTGGTTTTTTCATTTAAGGTGATTATAAGATATGACCAAATATATAGCAATGAGGAATAATTAGAGTTGGCGAGCAATTAATGCGGGAGCCGGGTCACTAAACTTTATCGTTGACCATTCCTGATTAATAATGCGAATACCCTCATCGCCTATCTGGGGATATTGAATCCTATAGATATTTGCTACTCCCCCAAAGACTGCCTCATCCCAATGACATCCAAGTAGCGTCGCAACATTTTCAATTGCAGCTTGTGACTCACCTTCTATTTCTATGTATGGATTTAACCAGGGCCATTCGTCGAGCATGATTTCGACATCACCTAGGCGCCAGTTTTCACGTTTACTCTCTTGATAGGTGTCATAGACAAGTCCTGATGCAGTCAGGATGTTAATTGTCTCATCAAAGCTACTTGTTTCAACTTCATATTCTTTTGCGCCATCGACGGTGTCATCGTCAAATTGTTTATATGTCACAGTCGTTCGATAGCCTTCGTCTCGAACTCTCAAGAAAGCATTTTTAGCTGTCATATCGGGGTTATGAATTACGACTCGGCGCATTAATCTTAGCGGCTGTTCGAGAACGGCACCAATCTCTTTTAATCTTGCACGAACTGCATCGTGGTTGATATTGATAAACTTGGCTTCGATCTCGGTATTCATGAACTTATCATAACAAAAAGCCCCCATGCTGGAGGCTTTTAAATAATCTTGGTGATCCTATGGAGAATCGAACTCCAATTGCCAGGATGAGAACCTGGTGTCCTAACCGTTAGACGATAGGACCACGATGATGAGTGAGGCAAAAACAAGTGTGCTTGTTTTTATCTCCGAATTGAGTGGCTTCTATCTGAAACAGATAGGACCACGATGGTTTGTTGAACTTGATTAATATACCAAATAACAGTGGTAATGTCTAGTTAGGCGAGGTAGAACACGCCGGCTGCAACACCGACAAACAGGAACAAGATGAACATTTTAGCTAGTGGATGTATCTTTGGTGCAGTCCAGATGAATATCGTGATGGTTGCGATGAAGATGCTGATGACTGGGAGTGCCGCAAGCGACACGACGTATCCAGCGATTCCCCCGATAAGACTATTGAAAAGATCGAATACTTTTTGAACCACGAGAAATAAACAGAGCAAGATAGTGAGAGTAATGGGCAACGCACGGATACTATAGTGTTGGAATTGTGCTCCTACCCAGCGCAGCAATCCAATGGTAATACCTAAGAGGATGAGCGTGAGAATAATGACAATAAATATGAAAAAGTACACCTTATCTGGATTCGCATTTGTCATGAAAAGTTGACCCAGCAGAATGCCGAGTACCACGGGCATCGCGATACTGATTCCGATCAACGCGACGGATTTTCGCAGCCCTAACTGGATGGTGTCTCGCTCTTTTTGCAGCGCAACTTGGCGGTCTGCTTCTTGCATCCATGGCCCTAATTCTACTTCTACAGGCTTTGCGTAGAATGTTGTTAAGTCACTATGATCTTCGACGCCGGTTGCAGCTTCGTGTTGGTCCCCCGCGTCGACGTAGTGGTTTTCTGCCATTACAATGCCGGCTGATCGAGCTGTCCGATGACAGAAAGAAGTTTGCTTGGTGTAATTTCGGCTTTGATCAAATAACCATCGGCTTTCTTTTCCATTGCCATGCGTGATTCGTCATCTTGTTCAAAATTAGTTAAAATCAGCACTTTAGAATGAGGAATGAGGTCCTCTGCACCACCACGAAGTGCCTCAAGAATGTCGCTCCCACGTCGTTCCGGAAGCATCACATCGAGCAAGATCAGGTCGTATTGTTTGTTGCGCGCTGCAATCAGTCCATCATTCCCGTCAACCATCCAATCAACGTCGTAGTTGGCCTTTTTAAGGCTGCGTACATACATCTCACCGATGAATCGGTCATCTTCTACAATAAGTATCGTTTTAATCGCCATGTGTATTTCCTAGTCCCCTTTTTAGCCTCTATACATTGAGTGGTTCTTGATCCAACCTGCGCCTTGTTCGATTAGCCCTTCGTTGCTATTATCGCCTGCTTTCAGTTTGTCTGCAACTGATTTGAATGTCGGCAATAAGACGCTGAAAGTTGACCCGCGGCCATCTTCACTACGGACGCTGATGTTGCCGCCATGTGATTCGACGATTGCCTTTGAGATATATAACCCAATACCAGTACCTGCAACGGTTTCGCGTGATCGGTGTGAACGGTAAAATTTTTGGAATAAGTTGCCGATAACACTCGCTGGCATACCAATTCCATGGTCTTCAACAAGCACTTCAACCATATCCCCTTTTGGACTGGCGGTGACGTTGATAGAACCACCTTCGTTACTGTATTTGATGGCGTTATCGATAAGGTTACCGAACACTTCACTGAGGCTCGCAGGGTCGCCGGCAATAGTAGGAAGATCGGCTGGAATCGTCACGGTCAGCAGACGGCTTTGTGCCTGTGCACGGAGGTCCATGTCATCGCGAATAGTATCGTACACTTCAGCGATGGTGGTTTCTGCAAGGTGCATTTTAAGGTGACGACGGTCATAACGAGAGGTATTAAGGATGTTATTAATATATCCAGACAAACGGTTGGCAGAGACAGTCAGACGATGGAAGAGTTCGTGTTGATCGTCTTTTAAGACATCTTTGAGTTCGTCTTCCAGGACGTCGAGGTAGCCGCGAATCACCGTGATTGGTCCGCGCAGTTCGTGTGCGGCAAAGGCGATAAAGTCGAGTTCTTGCTCCCCTACTTCATAGAGGTTTGTTCGGTCGATTAATGTCAGTACGACTTCGCTTTCAGCACCCTTGTCGTAGGAGGCGACGACGTCAAAGAAGCGACGGCCTTCTTCTTCGGGCAATTTATTTGGAATACGCGACCAGGTGCGCTCGGCATGAACAGCATTCTTATCGCATTCGAGGAGCCATGCATCAAGGGTTTCTTGACCGTTAAACAATAGGCTTAATGATGATACGCCGTTTGAATCAATGCTGAGTGGCGCAGCTTTATTGGCAAACGTAATAACACGCTCGTGATTCATGACCACGAAGCCGCATGAGGTTTCGTTCAGCGCCATTTCAAGCGCAGTTGTTGCGGGTTTAACGAGCGTTGCTGCGTCAGTAATTGTTGCAGGAGCCGCAGGGGCTGATGAAAGGACGGTTGTTGGGTCTGTGTCTTTACTGGCAAGTTGGTAAATTGTCTGTAGGACATCTTTAAAACCACTTTGCTCATAGCGTTTGTCATTTGGATTTGGTGGAGTGGTTGTCGTTGGCTCACCAGAAACATGAACAATCGCGGCAAGCAAATCTTTGATCGGTTGTGAGGCGAGCTTGTAGATGGCGATTGATGAAACAGTCCCAAGAACTGCCTCTGCAACAAGAATTCCTCCGAAAGCGAGCAAGTTTGTTTCATGGAAATCAAACATATAAAGGATAGCGGCAATGACGACAAGAACGATGAGTTGCGATGCAATAATAACCGTTGCGATAACGCGGTAAAAGTAAGGCCAAAAGTCCTTTGCGAACTTTGGTGGTTTCGTTACTGCCATGTCACACCTCCGTCTTCCGGCACTGAAGTGAGCCAGGTTTGTCCCCGAGCGAGTGGAACATCTTTGCCTGCGGCATCGACGAAGACAATCTGGTCAGTCATGCCCTTTTTGATCCAAGTGACCTCTTGGGCAGTTCCATCTTGGAAAATAACTGCTTTGCCACTGCCGATTGCATCAATTTGTTCGCGGTAGCCATCTTCAAGCACGGTGCGTTCAGGAATGGTCATGACGATAACGACACGTGGGCTAATTTGTCCCCCTTCACGATCAAGGTGTGGCGCCCCGCCCTCTGAACGGTCGTAGGTATTCGTTGCTGCGTTATATACGTATGAGCTGTCATACAGACCGCTACTGATGTCGACACTCATTGAAGTGGCGCTAGGTGCTTTAGAGGCAACGCTATCTTTACGAGTAAAACCGGTGAAAGTCGAGGATGTGTAGCCCTTCGCTGCATTTAATGCATCAAGTTTTGCAGAGGTCGTGTATACATTGTGTGGGGCATAACGATCATCTGCGCGGTAGTAAGAATTGCCATTAAAGAACTGATCGATATCGCGGTAGTTACCATTTCGCACTTCGTTCAGTGCTGCAAGACTTCCACCGACATGCGCGATACTCGCGTTAAACGCAGCGAGCCAATCGACATAGTACATTCGGACACTTCGGACTGGTCCGATGAGCGCTGGTTTTTCTTGCTGGTAGATAACGGCAAAGCGAGTGATACCACCTTCGGCGATTGCTTCAAACACAACGCCGGCATCTTTAATACCTGATTGTGGACGGGCATCAGGGCTATTCTCTATCATGACAGCAGTAACGGCTTGGGTGGTGGCTGCTTTATCTGCGACGACTTCACCAGTTAACGGAGAATAATATTTGACTGGCTCAGGTTTTGCTACCGGTTTGATAACCTTGGCCGGTGCCGTCGTCGCTGGTTTTTTGTTCACAAAGTACAGCGCCGTCGCCGTGCCGCCTGCAATCAAAAGGACAGCGACGATAATAAAGATAATCGAAAGTTTCTTGTGTCGACGGAACCAATTTGGCTTTTTGGGACCAAGTTCAATGTACTCTTTTTTTGGTTTGCGTTTGAACATAACTTAAGCGTTATTATAACAGACGTCGATCACTAGCATGGCTATTGAATTAAATGCATAAGTATGATATAATATAATTATGACTGAACGTATTATCAATACGACAGAACTTCGTGAAGACATTAAGTATGTCGAATCTGACCGTGATCTTCTGGCGGTTGACTACGAAGCGGACTATCTTGCTCAGGAAGCGACCGATCGACTTGAATTCGCTATCGTTGAGGCCAAAGCGGTGCTTGCTGCGATTGACGCTGTGAATCGACAATCTTAGGGAGAAGACTATAGAGATTGAATCGCTGCGTCTATTCGGGCAAGGCTGGTTTCTTTGCCAAGCACAGAAAGTGTGTGATCAAGCGCCGGACTGAACGGTGCCCATGAAACGACAGTACGAATGAGGCTGAACAGTATGCCTGGTTTTTGCCCAGTTGTGACAAGCAGCTGGTTTAATGTTGCTTGGACGGCTTCCGGTGTGAAATCGCTGGTGCCAAGTGCTTCGAATGAAGCTTGGAGTAATTGTTTGACTTCGTCCTTTGGTAGTTTTGCGAGCTGTTTATTGCCATCGATCATTGACCAATCAGCTGTTGGTTCTGTAAAGAAATAGTCCGTGAGTGTCGCGAGGTCTTTTAATGTTTTGAGGCGGTCCTGCACTAATCCGAGCACATGTTTTTTGAGTTCTTCGCTCGCTATGGCTGCAGATGCAGGCCAGAAATCAGCAACTCGTTCGTACAAATCATCGAGTGAGAGCAATCGAATGTGTTGGCCGTTCATCCATTCGAGGCGTTTCTCATCGAAACGAGCACCACTTTTTTGTACACGATCAAGACTGAACTTTTTGATCAGTTCAGCAACTGAGAAAATTTCTTGTTCAGTACCATCGTTCCATCCGAGGCTGGCAATAAAGTTAACCATGGTCTCTGGAAGGTAGCCATCTTTGAGGTAATCAAGGACGTCTTTCGCACCGTCACGTTTGCCAAGTTTCTTGTTACCAGATTCTGCCATGATGTGCGGCATAGTCGCAAATATCGGAAAATCAAGGCCGAGTGCTTCGTAAATGTTCAAATAATTTGGTTGGCTGGCAATGAATTCTTGGCCACGGATAATGTGGCTAATCTTCATTTCTGCGTCGTCAACAATGTGGGCAAAGTTATAAGTTGGAAAACCATCAGACTTAATCAGGATAATGTCGTCAATGACTTCGGGACCGGTCGAAAGATCACCGAGCACTTCGTCGTGCCAGTGGTATGCTTTTGGTTCAGACTTTAAACGAAGCGGTGTTGAACCGTCCCAGGCTGGTGGATTTTCTGGACGGTGATCACGATACAAGAACGCTTTTTTATTGGCACGAGCAGATTCACGAAAAGCATCAAGTTCTGCTGGTGTGTAAGGATCGGCATACGCACGACCGCTATCGATAAGCTTTTGTGCCCACGCTTTGTAGATCTCAAGTCGCTCACTTTGTTTATATGGGGCATAGGGACCACCGATGTCCGGTCCTTCGTCGTGAGTAATACCCAGTGCACCCAATGCTTTGAGAATATGGTCAGCTGAGCCTTGCACTTCCCTCTTTTGGTCTGTGTCTTCAAGGCGAAGAATAAAGGCCCCGTCAGCCTGCCTAGCGACAAACCATGCGAATAAGGCGGTACGAATACCCCCAACGTGCATAAAACCAGTAGGACTTGGGGCGAAACGAGTGCGAATAGTAGAATTAGACATTAAACGTATTATAACAGATTAGAGAAGAATAATTGAGGGCCGGGCGACCTTAAAGTGATGCCTAAATTGGGCCCAATGAAGTATCGTTGACGGAGCCGTTCCAAATCCAATTTGGTGTGCCTCCATCCGCATATGACAGTGGTGTGTTTGAATAGCTGAGCATAATGTTATCAATATAAAATACATCCGATGCATTAGCTGCTGTTGTGCCAGAGCTAGTTGGTCTGCTGAACATTGGCTCAAGTCCGACAAAGGTACTTAGGTCGGCTGTATCAGGAAGTGTATACGAGACGTACGCAGACTGCCCTGATGGAATTGTATACGTTGCAACTGTTCCTATAAGCCCAACCGCCCCTGTGCTTGTTCTTGGTTGAAATGATATATCAAAGATTCGCGGTCCAATTGAAGCATTGTAAATATAAGCCGAAACTGTGACAGCTCGTCCATTTATAGCCGGAATTGTATTATTTATTGTTCTGACGCGAGTGGTACCGTTGGTGGTGGCAGCTACTTTATATGATTGAGTGCCGCTTATTGGCCATCCGCTCATGCTAGTTGTTGAAGGGGTAATTACTGGTGTACCTGCAGAAACAATCAGATTAGTGCTTCCTTCAGCTGACGGATTTGGAGCGTAGTTCATATAACAGGTACCCTGAACGGCACTGCTTATGCCTTTAACTATTGATTTTGTTATGCCGCTATTGGTTGCTGAGAGACAATAAGCTGTTGGGGATGTGTCATCGTTGACGATGTATTGGAATACTGTTCCATTACTGGCTTTTAAGTTTGCTGTGGCAAGATCTTTAGGATAGTATTCTCCACCCGTTGTAGCAATGTTGGTGAACTTATAAAGCTCTAAGCTTTTAGCACTAGATTCTAGGTCGTTTTGAACCGCCGCAGTTCGGGCACGGTTTTGGATGCCATTGAACGAAATGATAGTAATAGCCGCTAAAATGCCGATGACAACAATAACGATAAGGAGTTCGACGATCGTAAAACCGGACTTGTGACGATATTGCATGTACCTCAACCTTCCGTTGCGTTATAAGCTTGTGGCGATGTGGCGAATTTGCTCACCAGAAAGTGGTGCGTTGCTTTCAATAGTATAAAGAATGCCGCCATTTACCCATGTTGCATTCTTGTTATAAGAGTAAATCGTCAAGCCACTCTCTTGTGTGGTGACGTAATTATCACCGGCGGCTTTTTTGACGATGTTCGTGAGGACTGCAGATGAATCCCATGAACTTCGTGTTTGTGTCACAGAATATTGGCTGTCGTCTGAGTTTGACTTGAACTTGAGTGTGACTGTTCCGTCGCTATACGTGACTGGTTGGCTTAAATGGTAGCCGTCTGGTTTGTATTGCGGATAAGTTGCATCAATCCCCGCTTGTGACGCTGCGAAGCCAACTGAGATGCTTGGAATATTTACGTAAGTTAAGTACGCACCAATAATGAGAACACCAAAGATGGCTGTGATGATCGTAAATCGTCGAGACCAGTGAAAGCCACGTCGTGATTTTTTTGGTTTCACGGTTGGAGTGGCGATGGCTTTCGAGATCGCTTCGTCTTTCACTTGCTTTGATGATTTTGGCACAGCTGCAGTTGCAACTGGCTTTGCAATACGAGCATGTGCACGAGCAGCCAGAGGGTGTGCTTTTGGCGCAAGATCGGGTGTCGCAACCGGCTTTGGTGCAGGCGCTGCAACAGGGTGTGGAGCGAATTTCGCTACTTTTGAGCTACGAGTGATGTCCATATGCTGACCTGCTTTTGGACGCTTTGCGACGGTTGGTACTGTCTTTTTCGCAGCGCGGCGGTGCAACGTTTGTGAACGTTGTGGCTGTTTGTGAACACTTTGAGCAGCAACTTCGGCAGCGCGTTTTTTGACAATCGCTGGGGCAACTGGCTTTTCTTTAGATTTTGTTGATTTGTCGATAGGGAGTCCGGTCACAGCGTCATAAAGACGACCGTTGATTTCTACCGTTTTGTTAGTTTGCATTGTTTTCTTCCTCGCAGGTCAAAATGAAGTATGGGATTTGCCCGCATACATTACCACTTATATTATGAGTATCATCACGCTTATGCAAGCTCTAATTAAAAAATGTATTCAAACTGTTATAATGTAAGGTAATCATGTTTAAACGCCCTACAAAAAAACAACTGCTCATTCGTCGCATTATTACCTATACTGTGATGATTCTTGCGGTCATTGTCATTGTCGCAGGAACTATTCTCTTTATTCTGGGCTACCGCCTCGACGGTGATAAAGGTCGCCTCGAGCAAGGCGCATTAGTGCAATTCGACTCACAACCAAACAATGCCGATGTGGCGATCGATGGGAAGTCAATTAAAGCAAACACGCCATCAAAGCAGACGGTCGTTGCGGGTGTTCATCAATTTGCGGTGACAAAAAATGGTTATGAGCCATGGGCAAAGACGTTAAATGTAAAGGCTGGAACATTAGAATGGCTCGATTACCTGCTATTAGTTCCAAAAAAGTTACCGACTGAATCGGTTGCCAGTTATCCGTCGATCTACGGCGAAAAAGCATCACCTGATTATAAGTGGCTCATGGTCCAGCAAAAAGCTGAGACGCCATCATTCCAACTTGTCGACCTTCGCTCTCAGCAAGTAAAGTCATCGACGATTGCAATCCCGGAGGCGCTTTATACTGATGCGACAACCGAGGGTGTGACGCATACTTTTGCGATGGAAAGTTGGGATGAAGATGGTCGCTACGTCATCGTCAAACATACCTATAATGACAAATCTGAATATATCGTGGTCGATACGCAGGACGTTGCAACAAGCGTCAATGTGTCGACTCTGCTTAGTATTTCTTTATCTGAGTTGAAGTTTTCGGGTACGAGCGGCAGTGCACTGTATGGTTTGACCGACGGCACAATTCGTAAGCTCGATCTTTCCAACGCAACGATCTCACGTGGGCTAGTCTCAAATGTGAAGGACTTTAATTTGTTCGATAATACGATTGTGACCTATACCGGTACCGATCCTGCTAATCCTGCACAGCAGGTTGCTGGTATCTACCGTGAAGGTGATGAATTGCCACACGTACTGCAAACGGTGAACGATTTGACGACGCCACTTTCTATTGCGGCAACGCAGTATCACAGTGATGATTTCATTGCGATTTCTGCAGGCCTAAAAGTCACCGTTCTGAAAGGTCGCTACCCTGCTTCTACTGATATGACTAATACAAGTCTAAAGAAATATGCCGACCTAAAGGCATCTGCAAATGTTGATACCACGCAGTTTAGTGAAGACGGTGATCACTTGGTGGTCCAATCTGGGCTTAATTTCATTAGTTATGAAGTTGAATATATGCGCCAAACTGACGCGACAGTTGCGACCACTGAAACCACGCCACACACCCTGAAATGGCTGAACGATGCCTACCTATGGGCGGTTTATGATGGACACTTGTCTATCCGCGAATTTGATGGCACAAACGTTCATGTGATTATGCCGATGGAACCTGGCTTTGACGCAACGCTCAGTCAGAACGGGAAATACCTCTACGGTATTGCAAAGAATGGCACGAGCTATCAGCTGCAACGTGCCATGATGATCTTGAACTAGTTCCCGCCACCAAATAGCTTAGAGAATAACGTTCCGCTATCACCTGGGATTGAGGTTGTACTATCAGCAGTACCGCTGCCTGCGGGTGCTGTCGCTGCCTGTGCTGGATCAGGGCTGACTTGTTCTGCAGTGACGAGCAGACGGTTCAGAGCGGTTCCTAGTGGCGTACAGGTGATCAGTGTGAGGACTGGTTTGGTTGTAGGATAGACGAGTGCGTTCACGTCAGTCGGAGCGACAACTTGTGTCTTCGTGACGACGTAGGTGTAGCGCTTGCCTTTATAGTTTGCATAAATACTGTCGCCAACAGCTAGTTTGTCGAGCTGTGCAAAGATGAACTTATATTGCCCCGTGTCGAAGAGGTCGTTACTGCTGTGTCCGGCGAGAACGGTATTCCCTATTTCACCTGGGTGACTACTGGCGCCCGCAATTGGGAAATGCGCGAGTCCATTGACCATAGCTGCCATTTGGGAGGCATTATCCGTGCCAACATCATAGGTCACAGGCACATCAACGTTGATCTTTGGAATAATCAGCCGAGGGTCCTGGGTGACGACGACATCACTAGTTGGATCGACAACAATATTTTGCGGATCAATGCTACCTGGTGAGACATACGCCATGACGTTAGCGGTAATAACTTGGTTGTACTGGATAAAGACAAAGATAAAGACGACACCAATGGCGGAAATAATTGGAATGAAGTGACGACTCTTGCGAATCTTTTTCGCAGATTCAGTAACGCGGCCAAGTAGTTTTTGACGAAGTTCGTACAATGCTTCTGTATTTGAAAGCTCTGCAGGAGTTTCAGCTGGTACTAGCTCGGCGGGTTGGTTCGCGAAATAGCCGTCTGTTTTTGTTGATGTCGTTTCTTCTTTGATTTCAAGAACGGGCGGTGTCGCAGCCTTTGCGGTGTAATAATTTTCGTAGTATTTTTGGTAGTAGTTTTGCCAAGCTGTATGATACTGCTTCCACTGCTCTGCCTCTGGTAAGGGATGCGGATTGTGTTCGCGGTGATATGGATTGTCATCAACCTGAGGTGAAGAAGCTGCCGCTGGATCTGCCGCGTCATTTGTATACAGCGTACCAATTTGTGATCGAATCACGTCTGCAGCCGCAGATTGCTGCGACTTTATGTCTTCATCACTGCTTTTATCAGGGTTCATATCTATCTTCCTATTAGCATCTATTGTACAATACATTGGTACTTTTCAGTAGTGAAAGTCGCAGTCTGTGCCGCGGTGGTGGAATGGTAGACACGCTAGACTCAAAATCTGGTGTCAGCAATGACGTACCGGTTCAAGTCCGGTTCGCGGTACCAAGTACTCATGAAAAAAGCTCCTATTTTTAGGAGCTTTTTTATTGCGCGAAGGCTACTGTTTATGACTGCGGTTGGATACGATCGAAGTGATTTGTGATGGCCGTATCAATGTGCGCTGCTGCGCGTTCGACTAATTCGTAGTCTTCTTTTGAAATGTTTTCATCTTGTTCAGCGATGAGTGCTTCAGCAAGGTCGAATCGACTTGCATCATCAGTGAGCAGGTCGGAAGGACGGATGCGAATGCGGTGGCCAGTTGTTTGTGGTGTATGAATATAAGCCGCGGGACGAATCGTTGAGACGTATAGGAGTGCTCGGCCAAGCTGTTGGCGTCGCAGGACAGTGAAAGTAGTTGGCTTGTCGACGTGGTCTTCTTCGGGACCATTTGGCAGGAGAATTGTGTCGTCATAGGCTTCAGCTTTTGAAAGATGGCTGGCGAGTTGCAGTACGGTTGCATCGTCGATGGCTTGCTTTAACATTCCCTGGTCAATGTCTGGGTCCCCTACTCGATCAAGATAAGCGTCAAGTAGTTGGCTATTACGTTCTGGGATTGTTCGAATCGCTTCACGGGTATCTTCGGACGTTTCATCGCCGTCATATTCACGGATGAAGAGTGGTAATGTCACTGCCTTAAGGGCAAGACGGCTGAGTGCTGGACTCATTTCGCCCTGGTGTACCTTTAAAAGAAATTTCAGATTTTCTGCTGCTTCGTTTGGCGCGAGCCATAACTGTTGGTCAAGATCGTGTTCGGTTGTGAACGTTAAAGAGCCGCCAAGGGTGGCGCTATCTTCTATAAAGAAACGTTCAGAACTACTCATACCTATATTATATCACAAATATTTAAAAATATCAAGTATCACCGCTATGTATAGCGCTCAAATTATGAAAGAATGCTGCTCGTGAGTGCTTCGAGGGGTTTGCTCGGTGTCCAAAGCCAATACGCCGCGGCCTTTGCGGCCACGCTCCCCCGCCAGATGAGCATGGGGTTGTTCCAGACCTGACTCGTCACAGCACCGTCGCTAGCAACAACTAGGTGGTCTTTATGGAGCACGACAATGGTCACAGGATAGGTAATCGTGAATTTGTGGACCGCTTCAATAAGGTTGGTTAGCTGCATACTGAAGGTTAGTACTTTTGGATAGTAGACAGCTTGGAATAGTTTCTGAAGCTGCGCAAATGAAGCAATTAACACCGTATTCGGGCGTTCCACTAGCATTTCTGAACCGTTCTTAACGAGGTCAATCGCGTCACGTGTGAGTACTAATTGGCCGGTATATTTTTGGATAAACTGCTCATAAGCAATGGCTGTTTCACTACTTCGCCCTGCGTCTCCGATTAAAAGGATTGAGTTGGCCCACTCACCCAGTGCAATCATTTCAGGCAAGGCGTCTTTTGATAGGCTGCCCGAAGGATTAGTCGGCGCAAAAACTGCGTCGGTAATTGTCGAAGGAATCGTTTTTCGTAAGATATCAGGAAGTAGCACGCGAATGTGGCCCGCTCCAGTACTGAGGGCAGTACTGTAGGCTTCGGCAACACCAGCAAATCCTAGTGAGTTACCGCCAATAATCCCTAGCTTTCCGGCCATAGATTTTTGCTCGGGCTTACTCCACTCAATATCTGGGAAAAGCGGTGCATCAAGAGTTTGTCGTTTCCAATAACTGTAGTCCATTACTACTAGCCTAGTTGGCGGCCAACGATTTGTACAGCTTTCTGCATTTCGTCGAGGAGCTGTAGCTTATGTGCTGTGGTCATAATTGGATGGGTTCGCTGGTAAACGGTGCGGATGACATCGTTGGCTGCGGCATCAAGTTCTTCGTCTGAATTACCGGTATCAACGAAACTGAGCCACGGTGCTTCGACGTTCAAACGAGCGAACGTGAGCGACCCCATTGCTTCGATAAGCCGACTTTCAATGTCAGGAAACTGCAGTCGCTCATTTTCAAGTCGAGACTGATAAAGTGCACCGCGAGCAACCGTAAAGACGGGGATAAAATCCCTAAATCCCGCAGATAAAAGATTATCGATACTGTCGCTGAGAATTGGACCGATTGCATACTTGCCGATATCTTCTGGCGCAGTTCCGTAGACGTGCCCTGTATCAAAGACGGAATAATTAACTAGTTTTCGATTAATCACATCTTGGTTCATCGATTGATGTGTAATGCCTTCATTCGCCGTTTTAAAATTATCGGGATCTGATGGTCTTCGCGCACGTGTGGTTCGTGTCCCATTTGGAGTAAATTCTGGAGCAAGGCGGATCACGGCATCCGTTAAAGTAGATTTACCACTCCCTGTCGGACCGATTGTCGCGACAAATGTTTTTTCGCTGAGCTCGGAATAATTATCCATTGGCTCAAAGCGATAGTTGGGCTGTTTCGCCCGTAATGATACTGCAATTTCTCGATCAAGCGGCGACAATTCACCGGGGTTGGTCATTGTAGTTGTAACTCCTTTAAAAGCCCACCACTTCATTAATTGTATGGTTTATTATAACACTAGTTCGATACTGACCGGACAGTGATCAGACCCCATCACATCAGGGTGTATTGCAGCGTTTTTGACGTTCTGCTTGATACTATCACTGGCAATCCAGTAATCAATGCGCCAACCGACGTTTCGGGCACGGGCATTTGCCCAGTGTGTCCACCAGGTATAAAGATCGGGCGTGTCAGGATATTGCGTGCGAAGTGTATCGAAAAGCCCTGATTTTTCAAAGTTATCAAATCCTTCACGCTCTTCGTTGGTAAAACCGTGTTTTCCAATGTTGGCTTTTGGATTAGCGAGGTCGATATCGTTATGGGCGACGTTTAGGTCACCACTAAAGACAACAGGCTTTGAGGCTTCAAGTGCTTTAATATGTTCAAGGAAAGCTGGATCCCATTGTTTGTGACGAAGGTCTAGGCGCGATAAGTCCCCTTTTGAGTTGGGCGTGTAAACGGTCACGACCCAGACGTTTTCAAACTCTGCAGAGATAACGCGACCTTCTTTTGAAGGATCACCGTAACTGTCACCGGCCAAGTTGTATTTCTCGGCAATGTCATCAGTGAAGCCGTTCAGGACTTGCAGAGGTTTCGTCTTAGAAAAAATCGCGGTGCCGCTGTAGCCAGCTTTTTCGGCGCTGTTCCAGTATAAATGGTAGCCAGGAAGATCAAGATCGACTTGCTCGGGTTTTGCTTTTGTTTCTTGGAGACAAATCACATCCGGATCGTGATCTTTCACGAATGTTTGAAAAGTGCCTTTTGTGAGGACTGCGCGGATACCGTTGACGTTCCAGGAATAGAGTTTCATATGTTCTTATTTTAGCAGAAGAATCTAGAGGTGTTTAGTGAGCCGTTTGTTCTCACGCTCTTGGTCGCGAAGCTTGATGGTGTTACGTTTGTCGTAGTTTTTCTTTCCTTTTCCGAGAGCAATCACCAGTTTGATGTGACGGCCTTGTGTCAGGAGTTTGAGCGGGACAATAGTTGTACCTTCGTGTTTCCGGTCGGCGAGTTCATCGATTTCGCGGCGTTTGGCAAGAAGTTTTCGAGGTGACGTATCAACGCTGGTATCGGATTCGTTTTTAGTATTTAAAACGAGACTAAAACTAGCGTTATTGAGCCACAGTTCGTTATTTCGGATAGTCACGAATGAACCCTTTAACTGCACTCGCCCATCGCGGGCAGCACGGGCTTCTCGGCCGGTCAGTGAGATACCGGTAACGAGCTCATCACCGAGCGCATAGTCAAAGGTCGCGCGTCGGTTAACGATAGCGTGTGCTTTGACTGGTTTCTTTTTCTGAGCTGCCATAATGCTCTCTATTGTAACAGATTACAGGATAGATTTTATGGTGTTGAGCAGTGCGCGCGCCGATGTATCCCAACTAAATGAATTGATATGTTCTTTGCCGTTATGAATAAGTTGTTTTAACACTGCGGGATCATCAAGCTCTTTGATACGATCGGCGAATTGTTTTGGATTTTTGGGATCGAAATACAGTGCGCCACCAGCGGCGACTTCATGGAAGATAGGAATATTACTGATAACTGCAGGAACACCCATGGCGAGTGCTTCGGCAACGGGAATACCATAGCCTTCATCTAAGCTACCGGTCGCAAGGATGGCGTTGTCAGCCAGCAACGCTTCGTAGGCATCATCGGTGACGCCGCCATGGAACCGAACATCGGCGCCTTTTGGAATAAATTTGAGTAATTCTTTGCGCCTCGCCGGGGTAATTTTACTCAGTAAATGGAGTGTACGACCAGGCAGCCACTGCATACCTTTGATCAGGACCTCCACGTTTTTATATGGCATAAATGAACCCATGTAGACAATGTTTTTTGGCGCTCCATCATGGACGACTTTATGGGTATGAAATTTTTGTGGTGCGTTTGGAATCACAACAATTGGACGCTTGGTGAGCTTTGCTTGTTCGAATTCACGCTGCACAGTGGTACTGACGGTTGCCACGATATCTGCGCCGTTTAAGGCGATGCGCTGTGGTGCGTAACTCTTGTGATAGAGCCGCCATCCGAGACGAAGGAGGCCGTGAATGTTATTCGGTGGTGTTGAGTGACGATAGTAGATCATATCGTGTGAGGTCAGAATAAGTTTGTATTTTCGACCAAATGTCCCCATCGTTTGCATGGGA